>Ga0102590_1000107_pt1 | contig 233202 bp, 232 predicted proteins | sample AraplaMF_Col_mMF_FD_76859 | JGI IMG/M metagenome (GOLD analysis project Ga0102590, IMG submission 76859) | Arabidopsis root microbial communities from the University of North Carolina, USA - plate scrape MF_Col_mMF | ecosystem: Host-associated > Plants > Roots > Endosphere | place: USA... | reverse complement strand
GACAAACTCCAATCTCGCGTCCATCCGAGATACCTCGCGGAACGGCATCCGACAGCCTCCTTACTGAGCTGTCGAAAGTGTCCACGATGTCTCCGAACACCCGTCCACCATCTCCCCGGTCTGAACACCCACAAGGGGAGAGGGAAAGGCACCCGCGCATCCCAGCCATTTGCGATTTGCGCTGGCTCCTCCGCACGTTGCATCGTACCTACGAGGTCGCGGCAATCTGCCGCGCCGGGATGCTGCAGTGAACAAATCCGTCGTCGTCTCCGAGGAAACGCTGACCGAGCCCGTCGTTGTCGACGATGTGGCGCCTGTTGCTGCGAAGGCCGCCGGGCCTGCCTATGTCGTGCTCGCCGGCATCAGCGTCTCGCACTTCCTCAACGACACCATGCAGTCGCTGATCGCCTCGGTGTATCCGATCCTGAAGGACGCCTACGCGCTCGACTTCGCGCAGATCGGCATGATCACGCTGGCCTTTCAGTTCACCGCCTCGCTGCTGCAGCCGGTGGTCGGGCACTACACCGACAAGAAGGCGCAGCCTTACTCGCTGGCGATCGGCATGGCCTCGACCTTCTTCGGCCTGTTGCTGCTCAGCGCCGCGCAGCAATATCTCGTCATCCTCGTCGCTGCCGCGCTGGTCGGTCTCGGCTCGGCGGTGTTTCACCCGGAGTCCGCGCGCATCGCGCGGCTTGCCTCCGGCGGCCGCTACGGTTTTGCGCAATCGGTGTTTCAGCTCGGCGGCAGCTTCGGCACCTCGATGGGGCCGGTGCTGGCGGCGCTGATCGTGGTGCCGTTCGGGCAGGGCAGCATCGCCTGGTTCTCCTCGATCGCGTTCCTCGCCATTCTCATCCTCTGGCGCATCGGCCGCTGGTACGCGCCGCAGATCAAGGCCAGGAAGGCCGTCGCGGTTCAGGCCCATCCCGACGCGCCGAGCTCGCGCCGCGTCGCCGTCGCGCTGCTCGTGCTGGTCGCGTTGCTGTTCTCGAAGCAGCTCTACGTCTCGAGCCTGTCGAGCTACTACATCTTCTATTTGATCGATCGTTTCGGCGTGTCGACGCAGGCCGCGCAGATCTATCTCTTCATCTTCCTCGCAGCGAACGCGGTCGGCGCGTTTCTGGGCGGTCCCCTCGGCGATCGCTTCGGCCGCAAGATCGTGATCTGGATTTCGATCCTCGGCGCACTGCCGTTCACGCTGGCGCTGCCCTATGCCGGGCTCTATGCGAGCGCCGTGCTGAGCGTCGTCATCGGCCTGATCATCTCCTCGACGACGTCGTCCATCATCGTGTTCGCGCAGGAACTGGTGCCGCACAGATTCGGCATGATCTCCGGTGTGTTCTTCGGCGTCGCTTTCGGGATCGGGGGCCTCGGAGCCGCCGTGCTCGGCAAGCTCGCCGATCACACCTCGATCGAGTTCGTCTATCAGGTCTGCGCCTATCTGCCGGCGATCGGCCTGCTCGCGGTGTTCCTGCCCAAGCTGCCGCGGCACACAAGTTAACAAATCTTGCTTCGCCGCATTGCGGCTTCATCAATCGTTAGCAATTGCGCGCGCGACCGCCGCATTTTTGCAACGCTCCAGCCGCATCCGCGTGTGGGGTGAGAAAAAATCAACCTTAAAAATTAGGGTTAAGTGGCGCTTAAACATTTGCTGGCATCGTCCGCTTCGTGAGTTTCCAGAACGTGAGGCGCCCGTATTGAGCCTCACCGGCCATAAGGACGAAGCCAATGCGTAGCGTTAAGTCTCTCCTTGCCGCGGGTGCGGCAACCCTGATCTCGTCGATGGCGTTCGCCGCCGATATGCCGATCGCGGCGCCCCCTCCCATGTACGCGCCGCCGGCTCCGCCCGCCGACTTTGGCGGCTGGTATCTCCGCGGCGATATCGGCATGACCAACCAGAGCGCCAAGCGCATTGAGAGCGCCCTCCCGGCCGGCTTCTCCAAGACGACCGAAGGCCTCGGCTTCGACTCGGCCGGGCTGTTCGATCTCGGCGTCGGCTATCGCTTCAACAACTGGTTCCGCGCCGACGTGATCGGCCAGTACCGTGGCAAATCCAATCTGCACGGCAGCGACAACGTCGTCGGCCCCGGCTTTGTCGGCGTCAACAATTACAGCGGCAGCAAGTCCGAGTGGGTCGTCATGGCCAACGCCTATGTCGATCTCGGCACCTGGTGGTGCATCACCCCGTTCATCGGCGCCGGTGTCGGCGGCTCCTACAACAAGATCAGCGGCTTCCGCGACGACGGCGTGTCGTACAACCCGCTGCTCAACAACAGCGTCGCCTACTTCGCCGACAACGGAAAGTGGAACCTTGCCTGGGCCGCTCACGCCGGTCTCGCCTACAAGGTCAATCCCGGGTTCACCGTCGAACTCGCCTACAGCTACATGAACCTCGGCGACGGCGCGCCCGGCAACTACCGTTTGTTCGACAACAGCGCCTCGGGCCCCACCTCGATCAAGGTCAAGGAGATCACCTCGCACGACATCAAGCTCGGCGTGCGCTGGGATCTCAACAGCCCTCCGGCCTACATGCCGCCGCCGCCGCTGGTCACCAAGGGCTGATAAGCCAACTCATCGGTTAGGACTTCTTAACGGCGCGGGTTCATCCCGCGCCGTTTTGCTTTGCGTATTTTTCATCGCTTCGCAGCGACGAAAGTGTCTGGCGCAACCATTGGTTAAGGTTAACGAGCCATGATCACCAGCGAAAGTTCGAGTTCGATGGAGCGTTGCGATGCGTGGGCTTTTGTTGGCGGCAGCGATGTTGGGGACGGTGTCTGCCGCGCACGCGGCCGACATGCCTGACCTGCCGATCCTGCGCGGCGGCTTCACCGACGGTCTGTCGAAGACGAGCCATAATTGGGATGGCTTCTATGTCGGCGGTCATGGCGGCTACACGGCCGACGCAACCGATTTCAGCCAGAGCGTGGTCGGCCTGACCAACTATATCTTCCGCGACAGCGTGCTGCAGCAGCCGACCGCGAACTGGTCATTGCTGAACAGGACCAACACCCAAAGCACAAATTTCGGCGGCTTCATCGGCCGCAACTGGCAATGGTACGACGCCATTCTCAGCCTCGAAGGTAGCTACAGCTACTTCAACAACCTCTCGACGTTCACCTCGGGCAGCAACTCGCTCACGATCGTCAACCCGTCCGGTGAGACCCGACCCGCGAACGTCACCAACAATTATGACGTGACGCTGACCGGCACCGCCACGGCGAAGATCAAGGACATGATCACGCTGCGGGGCCGGGTGGGTTGGGACGGCGGCGACTTCATGCCGTATGCCTTCATGGGCGCTGCAGTCGGTCGAATGGACGTGTCCCGCTCGGTGACGAGCATCGTGGATTTGCGTCAGGATGTGACGAATACCGTCATCGTCGGCGGCGTCACGTTGACGACGACCACGTTCGGAGCGCCGCAACCCATTCCGGCTCAGTCGCAGACGCAGACTCAGCGTCGGACGAACGCGTTCGCGGTGGGCTGGACTGCCGGTCTCGGCCTCGAATACTGCATCTGGGACGGCCTGTTCGCGCGCGTGGAATACGAGTATGTGAGATTCTCGCCTGTGATGAACACCGTGGTGACGCTGAACAATGCGCGCCTCGGGGTCGGCTACAAGTTCTGACGCGGCTTCGCCGCGTCGCAGTTGACAGCTCCTCTCCATCCTGATGCTCTGTCGCTCCAAAGCGGGGCGGCAGGGATGAAGATCTACGGCGACAGCAATTCCGGAAACTGTCTGAAGGTGAAGTGGGTCTGCGATCATCTCGCATTTCCCTACCAGTGGATCGAGGTCGACACGCGCAAGGGCGAGACGCGCACGCCGCAATTCCTCGCGATGAACGGCGCCGGCCAGGTGCCCGCCGTCGCCTTCGACGACGGCCGCACGCTGGCGCAGTCCAACGCCATCATCCGCTATCTCGCCCGCGACAGCGCGCTCGTTCCGCGCGACGCCTTTGCCGCGGCCAAGATGGACGAATGGCTGTTCTGGGAGCAGTACAGCCACGAGCCCTATATCGCGGTGTGCCGCTTCGTCATCGTCTATCTCGGCAAGGACGCCTCCGAGCTCGACCCCGAGAAGGTCAAGCGTGGCTATGCGGCGCTCGACCGCATGGAGCAGCATCTGGCCCGCAGCCGCTTCTTCGCCGGCGAGGAGGTTTCGCTCGCCGATGTCTCGCTGCTCGCCTACACCCGCGTCGCGCATGAGGGCGGCTTCGATCTCGGCCGCCATGCTTCCATCCGCCGCTGGATCGGCGAAGTCGAAGCATTTCTCGGCCTTCCACCAGCGCGCTGAGTTGGAGTTTTCGACATGAGCGCCGAATCCGTTTCCATTCGCCGCGCGCGCCGCGACGACGTTCCCGCGATCGTGACGATGCTCGCCGACGATCATCTCGGCCGCGCCCGCGAGCGCGTCGAGGATCCGCTTCCGGCGGTCTATTATGAGGCGTTCGAACGGGTCGAGCGCGATCCGAATCTGACGCTCGTGGTGGCCGAGATCGAGGGCAGGGTGGTCGGTTGCCTGCAGCTCGCCGTTCTCTCGGGCATCAGCTCGCAAGGCGGCATTCGCGGATTGCTCGAAGACGTGCGCGTTGCCACCGATTGCCGCAGCCGCGGCATCGGCGAGCAATTGGTGCAATGGGCGGTAACGGAAGCGAAAGCGCGCGGTTGCAATCTGGTCGAGCTACTGACGCATGCGAGCAGAGTTGACGCACAGCGCTTCTACAAGCGGCTTGGATTCACAGGCAGTCACGTCGGTATGACTGTCCGCTTTTGAGCCAGCGCGGCCCACGCGTTGCTTGATCAGCGGAATCGGATCGCGCGTTCGTTCATCTTAAGGCCTGATAAACTAACCGTTCTTCGTTCACGTTCCCGCAGGAACGAACGGTGCTAGGCAGCGTCAGAAACCGGGCTCGGTCGGTTCGGGGATTTCGATGACAAGCTATTCCATGATCAAGGTCGGCAACGATTATGTCGTGCAGGCCAACGACAAATGCATTTTGAAAGTCGGCAGCCGTCGCCGGGCCGCGCAATTGATCAGCGATGCCACGGACTTGCTGAACGCGCTTGCCGTCGTCGAATCCCCCGATCTCGCACCTGAGCCGCCATCACTCGCGCGTGAGGCCCCGGAACTTCCTTGACTGAACTACCCGATTCCCGTATCAGCCGCGGCGGGACACCTCCCCCCAACGGGAGGCTGACTATCTGGAAGGGTAGATATCATGACCGTAGCGAAGCCCGCTTCGCGGCCGAACGTGCCGCATTTCTCCTCCGGCCCCTGCGCCAAGCGCCCCGGCTGGAACGCCCAAAATCTCAAGGACGCAGCGCTCGGCCGCTCGCATCGCGCGAAGGTCGGCAAGACCAAGCTCAAGCTCGCGATCGACCTGACGCGCGAAGTGCTCGAAGTGCCCGCCGATTATCGCATCGGCATCGTGCCGGCCTCCGATACCGGCGCGGTCGAGATGGCACTGTGGTCGCTGCTCGGTGCGCGGCCGGTCACCACGCTCGCCTGGGAATCCTTCGGCGAGGGCTGGGTCAGCGACATCGTCAAGGAATTGAAGCTCAAGGACGTCACCAAGCTGAACGCTCCTTACGGTGAAATCCCCGATCTCTCCAAGGTCGATCCGAAGAGCGACGTCGTCTTCACCTGGAACGGCACCACTTCTGGCGTGCGCGTGCCTGATGCCAACTGGATCAGCGCGACCCGCGAAGGCCTGACCATCTGCGACGCGACCTCCGCAGCGTTTGCGCAGCCGCTCGACTGGGCCAAGCTCGACGTCGTCACCTTCTCCTGGCAGAAGGCGCTCGGCGGCGAGGCCGCCCACGGCATGCTCATCCTGTCGCCGCGTGCGGTGGAACGGCTCGAGACCTACAAGCCGGCCTGGCCGCTGCCGAAGATCTTCCGCATGACCAAGGGCGGCAAGATCAACGAGGGCATCTTCGTCGGCGAGACCATCAACACGCCGTCGATGCTCTGCGTCGAGGACTATCTCGATGCGCTGAACTGGGCCAAGTCGATCGGCGGCCTCAAGGCGCTGATCGCGCGTGCCGACGCCAACACCAAGGTGCTCGCCGACTGGAAGGCGAAAACGCCCTGGATCGACTTCCTGGCCAAGGACGCGGCGATCCGCTCCAACACCTCGGTGTGCCTCAAGTTCACCGATCCCGCGATCACCTCGCTGTCCGAGGATGCGCAGGCCGACTTCTCCAAGAAGCTGGTTGCGCTGATCGAGAAGGAAGGCGCCGGTTATGACTTCGCCTATTACCGCGATGCCCCGGCGGGCCTGCGTATCTGGTGCGGCGCCACCGTCGAAGCCAAGGACGTCGAGCTGCTGACGCAGTGGATCGACTGGGCCTTCGCCGAAACCAAGGCCGCGCTCGCCAAGGCGGCGTAGTAGTTCGTTCAACTCATTCTCGTCATGGCCGGGCTTGACCCGGCCATCCATCCATCATGAAAGATGGACCCGCGGGTCAAGCCCGCGGGTGACGAGCTGAACACATCTCATCAGCGGATAGCTCAGATGACCAAACCCAAAGTTCTCATTTCCGACGCGCTCTCTCCCGCCGCCGTGCAGATCTTCAAAGACCGCGGCGTCGAGGTCGACTTCCAGCCCAACCTCGGCAAGGACAAGGACAAGCTCGCCGAGATCATCGGCAATTACGACGGCCTTGCGATCCGTTCGGCGACCAAGGCGACCGCCAAGATCCTGGAGAAGGCGACCAACCTCAAGGTGATCGGCCGCGCCGGCATCGGCGTCGACAATGTCGAGATCCCCGCCGCCACGGCCAAGGGCATCATCGTGATGAACACGCCGTTCGGCAATTCGATCACGACCGCCGAGCATGCCATCACGCTGATGCTGGCGCTCGCCCGCGAGATCCCGCAGGCCGACGCCTCGACCCAGGCCGGCAAGTGGGAGAAGAACCGCTTCATGGGCGTCGAGATCACCGGCAAGGTGCTGGGCGTCGTGGGCTGCGGCAATATCGGCTCGATCGTGGCCGACCGCGCGCTCGGCCTGCGCATGAAGGTGATCGCGTTCGATCCGTTCCTGTCGCCGGAGCGCGCCAAGGACATCGGCGTCGAGAAGGTCGAGCTCGACGATCTGCTCAAGCGCGCCGACTTCATCACACTGCACACGCCGCTGACCGAGAAGACCAAGAACATCATCGACGCGGCCGCGATCGCCAAGATGAAGAAGGGCGTGCGCCTGATCAACTGCGCCCGCGGCGGTCTGGTCGACGAGCAGGCCGTGGTCGACGCGCTCAATTCCAAGCACATCGCCGGCGCCGCCTTCGACGTCTTCGTCGAGGAGCCCGCGAACAAGAACGTGCTGTTCGGCCATCCCAACGTGATCTGCACGCCGCATCTCGGCGCCTCCACCACCGAAGCGCAGGAGAACGTCGCGCTGCAGGTCGCCGAGCAGATGTCGGATTATCTGCTCACCGGCGCGATCTCGAACGCGGTCAACTTCCCCTCGATCACGGCCGAAGAAGCGCCGAAGCTGAAGCCGTTCATCTCGCTCGCCGAGAAGCTCGGCTCGTTCGCCGGCCAGCTCACCGAGAGCGGCATCCTCAAGGTCGAGATCACCTATGAGGGCCACGTCGCCGAGATGAAGATCAAGGCGATCACCTCCGCCGTGCTGTCGGGCCTGCTGCGGCCGATGCTGGGCGAGGTCAACGTCGTCTCCGCACCCGTCGTCGCCAAGGAGCGCGGCATGGTGGTGGACGAGATCGTCCGCGCCGCCCAGAGCGATTATGAAAGCCTGATCACCGTCACCGTCACCACCGAGCGGCAGGAGCGGTCGGTCTCGGGCACCGTCTATGCCGACGGCAAGCCGCGCCTCGTCGACATCAAGGGCATCCGGGTCGACGCCGAATTCGGCAAGTCGATGATCTACATCACCAACGAGGACAAGCCGGGCTTCATCGGCAGGTTCGCGAGCCTGCTCGGCGATGCCAAGCTCAACATCGCCACCTTCCATCTCGGCCGCGTCGCGCCCGGCAGCGATGCCATCGCCCTCGTCGAGGTCGACGGCGCGGTGCCGGCGGACCTGCTCGCCAAGGTGCAGGCGCTGCCGCAGGTCAAGCAGGCCAAGGCGCTGACGTTCTAAGTCACGCTTCCACCGTCGTCATGGCCGGGCTTGACCCGGCCATCCACGCCTTCCCAACGCATGACCAAGAACGTGGATGCCCGGGACAAGCCCGGGCATGACGTATGGATAGAGTGACGCTCGCATTGATATTCCGACCCGCGGAACAACGCCGTCTCCTTCGCCGGAGGCGGCGTTTTTCTTTCCCGTGCTCGTCAAACTTTGTGTACCAATGGCGTCAGGACGCTCCGTTCAAAATCGTTCGACAAGGGAGAAACACATGCGTGAAGCCGTCATCGTTTCCTATGCGCGCACGGGCCTCGCAAAATCCGGCCGCGGCGGGTTCAACATCACGCCGCCGATGTCGCTCGCGGCACACGCCATTCATCACGCGGTCGACCGCGCCGGCGTCGAGAAGGATTATGTCGAGGACTGCTATCTCGGCAATTGCGCCCATGGTGCGCCGAACATCGGCCGCCAGGCGGCGCTGCTCGCCGGCCTGCCGAAGACCACCGCCGGCGTCTCGGTGAACCGGTTCTGCTCCTCGGGGCTGCAGACCATCGCGATGGCCGCCAACTCGATCCGTTCCGACGGCGCCGACTGCATCGTCGCCGGCGGCGTCGAGAGCATCTCGATGCCGGGCGGCGGCACGCCGAAGGAATCGATCGATCCTGAACTGCTCAAGGTCGCGCCCGACATCTTCATGGCGATGATCGACACCGCCGACATCGTCGCCGAGCGCTACAAGCTCAGCCGCGAATATCAGGACGAGTTCTCGCTGGAATCGCAGCGCCGCATGGCGGCGTCGCAGCAGGCGGGCAAGTACAAGGACGAGATCGTCCCGATGAAGACCAAGATGAAGGTCGTCGACAAGGCGACCAAGGCGGAGTCGATCGTCGATTACGTCGTCGACCGCGACGAATGCAATCGCCCCGAGACCACGCTGGAAGGATTGGCAAAACTCGAGCCGGTGAAGGGCCCCGGCAAGTTCGTCACCGCCGGCAATGCCAGCCAGCTTTCGGACGGCGCCGCCGCCGTGGTGCTGATGGAAGCCAAGGACGCCGAGAAGCGCGGCCTCAAGCCGCTCGGCCGTTTCGTCGCCTGGGCCACCGCCGGCTGCGAGCCCGACGAGATGGGCATCGGTCCGGTGTTCGCGATTCCGAAGCTGCTCAAGCGCACGGGCCTCAAGGTCGACGACATCGATCTGTGGGAGCTCAATGAAGCCTTCGCCAGCCAGTGCCTGTATTGCCGCGACCAGCTCGGCATCGATCCCGCCAAGTACAACGTCAACGGCGGCTCGATCGCGATCGGCCATCCCTTCGGCATGACCGGCGCCCGTCTCACCGGCCATCTGCTGCAGGAAGGCGCGCGCCGCAAGGCCAAGTGGGGCGTGGTGACGATGTGCATCGGCGGCGGCCAGGGTGGCGCCGGCCTGTTCGAAATCTATAGCTGACCGAGGCTGCAGGATTTGAGAAGGCACGGCGCCGCAAGCGCCGTGCCTTTTTGTTTGGGGTGAGGCCTTTTTGTTTGGGGATCAGGCCTGGCTCGCCATGGCGGCGGCTTCCGCTGCCGCCCGCTGCATGCTGTTCGACATCTCGTTCGTCACCGTGCTCTGCTCCTCGACTGCGGCGGCCGTGGATGTCACGTATTCGCTGACATTGTAGATCGCCTGCTTGATCGAGCCGAGCGCGCTAACGACGTCGCCGGAGATGCTGTTGAGGCTGCCGATCTCCTGGCCGATCTTGTCGGTGGCCTGCTTGGCCTGGTTGGCGAGGCTCTTGACCTCGGAGGCCACCACGGCAAAGCCGCGGCCGGCTTCGCCGGCGCGAGCGGATTCGATGGTGGCGTTCAGCGCGAGCAGGTTGATCTGGCCGGTGATGTTGTTGATCAGCTCGACAATGCCGCTCATCGCATGCGCGGCCTCGGTGAGGCGTTGGGCCTGCGCGTCGGCGGTCGAGACCTGTTCGACCGCGCCCATCGCGGTCTCGCGGGATTTGGTCATTGCCTCGGAGATCTCCCGCACCGAGGCGTTGAGCTCTTCCGAACCTGCGGCAACCGACTCCATCATGCCGCGGACCCGTTCGTTGCCCAGGCGGACCAGCACCTGCCGCGTGACGTCGGTCGCATATTTCACCGACCTTGAACGGCTTGCCGTTGAGATCGAGGATCGGGTTGTAGGAGGCCTGGATGTAGACCTCCTTGCCGCCCTTGCCGATGCGCTTGTATTCGGCCGCCTGGTACTGACCGCGGTTGAGCGCGTCCCAGAACTCGCGATAGGCCGTGCCGTCGCGCTCGCTGGGTTCGACGAACATGCTGTGATGATGGCCCTTGATCTCGGCGAGAGAATAGCCGAGCGCACCGAGGAAATTGGCGTTGGCGGTGATGATGGTGCCGTCCATGTTGAATTCAATCACCGCCTGGGACTTGCCGATCGCCTCGATCTGCCCGGCGAGGTCGGCATTTCTGACCTTGCTCGCGGTGACGTCGGTCGCGAATTTGACCACGCCGATGGGCTTGCCGGTGTCGTCCATCACGGGATTGTAGGAGGCGAGGATCCAGACCTCCCTGCCGCCCTTGCCGATGCGCTTGAATTCGCCGGCCTGGTACTCGCCGCGGCGGAGCGCGGCCCAGAACTCGCGATAGTCCACGCTGTCGCGATCGGCCTGCGGCATGAACATGCTGTGGTGCTTGCCCTCGATCTCGGCGAGACTATAGCCAAGCGCGTTCAGGAAATTCTCGTTGGCGTTCACAATCGTGCCGTCGAGTTTGAATTCGATCATGGCCTGCGCTCGGTCGATGGCGGCGAGCTTCGATGCGTCGGCCATGCCGCGCAGCTTCTTCGCGGTGATCTCGGTCGCGATCTTGATGACCTTGACCGGGTTGCCGTCGCTGCCGATCACCGGATTGTAGGACGCCTCGATCCAGATCTCGTGACCACCCTTGGCGATGCGCATGAACTCGCCGGCCTGAAACTCTCCACGCTTCAGTGCGGCCCAGAAATCCCTGTATTCTGCGCCGCCATGCTGGTCGGCCGTCACGAACATGGAATGATTCCTGCCGCGAATCTCCTCGATCGCATAACCGAGCGTGTCGAGGAAGTTCTGGTTGGCCGTGATGATCGTTCCGTCCATCGCGAATTCGATCACCGCTTGCGAGCGGCCGATCGCGTCGATCTGTGCCTTCACGTCATCACGATTTCTGCGGCCAAACATGTCGCCTACCTCTTGTCCTGTTGATTGCAGAGCTGCCTGGATGCGAGCGGCTGCAAGCATTGGCAGCGCCGTCGAAGCTGGCGGGAGAGGTATCTAAATCAAATTATCAGTTTGTTTGTCCGATCGAACACACTGCAGCCGCTTTCCGTTGCGGCGATTAACCTGACAGCGACGGCTGAAGCCGCGCGCCGGTGCCGAGGTGTTGTGCCCGGGGCGATTCTTGAAGGTGGCGCTAAAATCGCTATCGGAACTCTGCAAATCCGCGGTCGCAAAAGTGCCGCCGCCGCGGCCGGATCCGTATTCATGCGGGGGCGTTTTCTTAAAAAGGCCGGGCTCGTGCGGCGCCTCGAGCGCAAGAGAATGTGCCGCGACAGGCGCCGCGTCTCCGTCGTGGCGCCCGCTTGTGCACCTCACCGTGCACATCGACGTGTAATTTTATGAGACGCACGTATTAATACGTATCGTGGAATTAACGGAAGCTTTGACGCATTAGCGCTTCATAAACCGCATCGGCCATCTCCATCCCGGGCATCCTGATGCGGCTCTTCTCCCTTCGTCTCACTCACAAGATCACGGCCATCGGCGTGATCGGCGTCGTCGGCGTCGTCCTGATCGGCGGCATTCACCTCTATGGCGAGCGCGCGATGGCCGTCTATCGCGACGCCGCCGAGAACGCGCGCACGATCCAGGAGCTGAACAGCAGGATCGCGATCGAGCTGCTCGAAGCCCGTCGCGCCGAGAAGGATTTTCTGCAGCGCAATGACGCTGCCAAGGCGCAGCGGCAGGTCGAGATCGGCAAGGAGGTCGCCGGCGACATCGGGAAGCTGCGCGGCCGGATCGCCGCGCTCGGCAAGCCGGAGCTGGCGCGCCAGATCGACGCGATGACTGCTTCGCTCGGGGATTACCAGGCGCATTTCACCGCCGTGGTCGATACCAAGCAGAAGCTGGGCCTCGACGAGACGTCCGGCCTGGAGGGTCGCCTGCGCGGCTCCGTGCACGGCATCGAAGCCAGGGTCGACCAGCTGCAGAATGCGCAGCTGCGCATCGCCATGCTGATGATGCGCCGTCACGAGAAGGATTTCATGCTGCGCCGAGACGCCCGCTATGGCGAGGAGATGAAGAAGCGCGCGGGCGAATTCCTGTCGGGGGTCGATGCCGCCGATATGTCCGATGCCGCCAAGACGGAGCTGCGCGCGAAGCTCGCCGATTATCAGCGCGATTTCTCCGCCTGGATGGACGCAGCGCTCACGCTCGCGGCCCGGCAGAAGGCGATGTCGGAGGCCTTCTCCGCCGTCGAGCCGGTCATCGAGCAGGTGTCGAAATCGGTCGACGGGATCCGCAGCGAAGCTGACCGGCTCAACGATGTCGAACGCGACGGCATTCAATGGTGGATCGGCGCCGCCATCGCGCTGATCGCGTCCGCCGTGCTCGGCCTTGGCGTGTTCATCGGGCGCTCGGTCTCCAAGCCGCTGTCGGCGATGCGCGCGGCGATGATCGAGCTCGCCAACGGCAATTTCTCCGTCGTCCTGCCGGGGCTCGGCCGTCCCGACGAGATCGGCGAGATCGCGCAGGCCGTCGAGACGTTCAAGATCAACGCCGAGCGGAAGGCGCAGGAAGAAGCCGAGGAGAAGATCAGGCAGGACAAGCTCGCCGCCGAGCGCCGCCGCGCCGACATGATCAGGATGGCCGACGATTTCGAGGGCGCGATCGGCGAGATCGTCGAGACGGTGTCGTCGGCAGCCAACGAGCTCGAGGCCTCGGCGACGTCCCTGACCACCACCGCCAGCCGGTCGACCGAACTCGCCACGCTGGTGGAGGCCGCCTCCGAGGAGGCCGCGACCAACGTGCAGTCGGTTGCGTCGGCCGCGGAGGAGCTCACCGCCTCCGTCAACGAGATCAGCCGCCAGGTGCAGGCCTCCGCGCGCATGGCCGGCGAAGCCGTCAGCCAGGCCGGGCAGACCAACGACCGTGTCGGCGAATTGTCGAAGGCGGCCGCGCGCATCGGTGACGTGATCGAGCTCATCAACGCCATCGCGGGCCAGACCAATCTGTTGGCACTGAACGCCACCATCGAGGCCGCGCGCGCCGGCGAAGCCGGCCGCGGCTTTGCCGTAGTGGCCTCGGAGGTGAAGGCGCTCGCCGAGCAGACCGCGAAGGCGACCGGCGACATCGGTCATCAGATCTCGAGCATCCAGGTTGCGACGGAGGATTCGGTCGGCGCCATCAAGACCATCGGCGGCACCATCGAACGGCTGTCGGAGATTTCCTCTACCATCGCCGCCGCGGTGGAGGAGCAGGGCGCTGCGACCAGCGAGATCTCGCGCAACGTCCAGAACGCCGCCGCCGGCACCACGCAGGTCAGCGCCAACATTAGCAGCGTGCGCCAGGGCGCGACCGAGACCGGCTCTGCCTCCTCGCAAGTCCTCTCGGCGGCGCAGTCGCTGTCGAACGACAGCAGCCGCCTGAAGATCGAAGTGAGCCGATTTCTGGAGACGGTGCGCGCGGCATAAACGGCTTGTGCGCGACGTCCCCTACGCCCCCGCCACGACAGGCGCGAACACCACTTCGATCAGCGTGCCGTGGCCGGCGCTCTTGATGTTGAAGCGGGCGCGATTGGCTTCGACCAGGGCCTTGGTCAGCGACAGGTTCAGCGCCGCATTGTCCGCGGCGTCGCCGGGCGGCGGCGTGCGGAACGGCTCCATCGCGGCGGCGACTTCGCGCTCCGACAGGCCGTGGCCGGTGTCGCGGATGCGCAAGCAAATCTCGCCGCGGTCGGACAGCGCGGTCGAGACGATGACCTGGCCGCCGGCGCTGGCGAGCCTTATCGAGTTCGAGATCAGATTCATGGTGATCTGCCGCATCGCGCGCGCGTCCACCGTCACCTGCGGCAGCGCATGGGCGAGCGAGGTGCGGATGATGATGCGCTCGCGATTGGCCTGCGGCTGCATCACGGTGACACAGGCTTCGACGAGATCGTTGAGGTTGAGATTGGCGAAGTTGAGATCGAGCTTGCCGGTCTCGATCCGCGACAGCTCCAGCAAATCGTCGATGATGGCGATGACGCGCTCGCCGGAGGCGCGGATGTCCTTCATGTATTCGCCGTAACGCTCGTTGCCGAGCGTGCCGAAACGTTCGGAGATCATCACCTCGGCAAAGCCGATGATGGCGTTGAGCGGCGTGCGGATCTCGTGGCTGATCCGCGCCAGCATGTCGGCTTTCGCGTTCGCCGCGCTGTGGACCAGGCGGCGGGCCTGCGTCAGCTCGCTCTCGCCCTTCTTGCTCTGGGAGAGGTCGCGGAACACGGCGAAGAAGTTCGGGCCGTCGGGCCGCGTGCGGCCCATGATCATCGCGAGCGGAATGACGCCGCCCTTCTTCTCGCGGCCCAGCACCTCGCGGCCGTGGTCGAGCAGGCTCGCGATGTCCTGGCTCTTCAGGCTCTCGAAATAATCGGCGACGATCTGCTGGCTCTCGGGCGCGAACAGCGTCACCAGATTTTGCTCCAGCAGGGCCGTGCCGTCATAGCCGAACAGCGCCTCGGCGCTGCGGTTGCAGGCATGGATGTTGCCTTCGGCATCGAACATCACGATGCCCTCGGCCGTGGTGTCGAGGATCGCGGCGAGATCTTCGGCCTCGGCTTCGCCGGCCGCGGGCTCGGGCTCGGGAGCGTAGGGGAAGGATTCCGGGACAACGGTCTCGGCGGCGACCGCCTCGGTGACGACGGGCTCGGCAATGCCGGGAGCGGTGACGACGGGCGCAGCCTGCGGCAGCGCGCAGATCAGCGCATGCGCGCTCTCGCCGTCCCAGTCGATCGTGTGCAGATGCGCTTCGGTGGTCGCAAGCGGCGCTTCGCCGTTCGCAACCGTCGCGCTGATCGTGACGGGCGTGCCGGCCTGCGAGGTGCTGCTGGCCGAGGACACGCCGGGCTCGACATAGAGCGCATCCAGCCCGCCGGCATCCTCCAGCGCATGGAGGCTGGCATAGCCGATGCGCGTCAGAAACGCTGGGTTGGCATAGAGCAGGCGGTCGAGCCGGTAGATCAGGATGCCCGTCGGCAACAGGTCGAGCAGCGTGCGGTCGCGCGCGCTGGCGCCGCGTGGCGGCGGCGCGGGCTCGGTCAGCCATTCGGCTGGCTTGTGCGGCGACTCGGGCTCCGGCGCCGGTGGTTCGGCGCTGATCTCCGCGACAGGCTCGGGGCTATCGGCCGCGATCGTCTCGCGCTCGCGTTCGAGCCGTTCGGACAATTGCCGCGCGAGCTCGTTGAACGCGCTGTTCTCGACCGGCGTCAGCGTCGGCGATCTCTGGTCACCTTGTGACCTGGCTTCGCCGTGCGGGCGGAACGGCACGACATTGGGAGGCGTTTCCAAGGGAGTCTCCACGGGCGTGTCCGGATCGGTTGGATGTGAATTCGCGTCGCTTGTGGGGTCTGGCAGTTCGGGGTCGGGTATCGGCTCGGGCTCGGGCGGCTCGATCGGCGGAGGCGGCGGTTCGGCCAACAGCTCGAAGCGCCTCGCGGCATCGAGCCGGTTGAGGGCGTCGAGATCGCGGCAGACGCCAAAGCCCTTGAAGCCGGAGAAATTGCGCTGGCTGTCGTAAGTCGGCAGGCCCGCGAGCTCGACCGGCAGAGGCGCGCCGCCGTCGGTCGGCCAGTTCACGGTGATCCCGGCCCAAGTGTCGTGGCTCGCCAGCGCCTGGGCGACGCGCCCATCAGGGTCGAGCGAGAATTCGTCGGCGATCTCGCGCCAGGGGCGGCCGAAGCCTGCGGCCGTGCGCGCGCCGATCAGGCGGATGAATTCGTCGGAGAGAAGCACAAAGCGGCCCTCTGCATCCATCTGCCAGAGAAAGCGCAGCGGATGCTGACGCGGTGCGGGCGGATCTCGGTCCGAAGAGTCTCGACCTGACGAGTCCCGACCTGAAGAGTCTTGGCCCGACGACGGCTCATTCATGCCTGATGTGATCGGCGCGGCCTGCGGCGACACGATGGCTTCGGCTGGGTTTTCAACCGGAGTTTCGGCCGCGTCCTGAGCCATTGCGGCTTGCGGCGGTTCGGACGTGATCGCCTCGTGGGTCGTGGGCGCCTCGACCGGCTCGGCGAAGGCGTCGAACAAGGCGATGCCGCCAGGCGAGCCGTGCGATGGCGGCGGCTCGCTGGGCGTCGCCGCGGGCGCCTGCGCGATGTCGGCCGGCGCCTCGTTTGCTGCGCGCTCGCGCACGGCCTCGGCAGGCGCGGACTCGGAAGGCACGGCCTCGACAGGCGCAGCTTGCGCGGCGGCGGCCGGCTCGATCAGCGCGACCAGGCCGACATCGGCGCCGGTGCCGACCCGCTGCAGCACCATCTGGCCAATCCCGATCGGCGTTTCGGCGCGGCCTTCGCGCAGCGCATCGTTGCGCGCCCGCTCGAGGCCGCCCTCGAACAGATCGCGGAAGCCGAGCAGGGCGCGTGCGGCTTCGCTGGCGCCGGCGAACAGGCCGTCGGGCGCGAACGCCGCCATCGGCGTGTCAGCCCCTTCGACCAGCCGATGCAGCCGCTCGATCAGCGGCATGGCGCGCAAGCCCGGGTCCATCGCGGTGACGAGCACCGCATGGCCGCCATCGGCAAAATCGAGCCGCGCGCAGGCGCAGGTCATCAGCGTGCCAAGCCGCGCGCCGAAACCGCGCAGGCGTTCGAGCCGCACGGCGCCGTTCGCCGGCAGCTGCCGGGCGAGGCGGGCGACCTGGCGGCGATGGCTGTCCGCCGGGCCGAAGATCCTGCCCGCGAGCGCCGCACTGTTCGCGGCGCCGAACAGATTTGCGCCGACCGGATTGGCCCACAGCACGCGCGTCCCGTCGATCGACCACAGCCAGGCGGGCAGGGGTGAGGTCGCATGCACGGCCAGCCGCGGATCGCCCACCCCTCGCAACTGGAAATCCGAACTCGTCATCCGACCGGCTTTAGTCTCACGCGTGAAGCTGGCGGCTGCCGGAATGACAGCCTTAAGAAAGGGTTAGTATCGCCCGCGGGCACCGGCAGGTCCACGGCCCCGGCCCCTCGGAGGTACCCCAAAGCCGCGATAACCTTAATCCGCCCACCCCCGCAAGCGGCTGCCCGTTTCATCCAAGGGATTCGACCGGAAAGGCAGGCACAGCTCGCCCGGCGTCCGCGGTGCCCATCCTCCCCTTGAGGGGGAGGATCGGTTCGCATGAAGCGAAGCGCAATGCGAACCGAGGTGGGGTGACAGTCTCTCCACGCTGGCGGTGCCGGAGTGGAGAGATCACCCCGCCCCGGCTCACATCGCTGGCGCGCTGCGAGCCGACCCACGGGCGAGCTGCGCTCGTCCCGGACCTCCACGGGAGGGTAAGAACTCGGCCCCCGCAATCTCAACCCCCGGTTCCCCCTTACCGGAACCTCACCCTCACCGAGATTAAATTTCGCAGCGCACCCGCTTGGCGCGTTGCGCTGCACAATGTTGACATGATAGGCAGCCATAATACTGGGCACTGGGCGAGCCATCTTGTTTGTTTCGCGTTCCAGTCTTCGTTCCCGCCAGCTCAAAGCAGAGACAAGGCCCCGGTTGGCCGGCGGGCGCGCCAGAAGGCTCACTCCATTTTTTCAATTAGCGTGAGGGACAACCATGACAGGTGCGACTGATCCGTTTTCTGCCTCGATCATTCCGTTCGAGGTTCCCGAGCAGATGCGTGCGTTCGCCGAAAAGGGCGCGGCGCAGGCCCGCGAGAGCTACGCCAAGTTCAAGGACGCCGCCGAAACCCACAACGGCACCGTCGAGGCCGTTTTCACCTCCGCCTCCAAGGGCGCGAGCGAGTACACCGCCAAGCTGGTGGAGTTCATGAAGGCCAACACCAGCGCCCAGCTCGACTTCGCCCAGCAGCTGTTCGGCCTGAAGTCGCCGACGGAGGCGCTGGAGCTGTGGACCGGCCACACCCGCAAGCAGTTCGAGACCCTGCAGTCCCAGGCCAAGGAGCTGGTCGAGCTCACCCAGCGCGTCGCCGCCGAGACCGCCGAGCCGATCAAGGCCTCTGCCTCGAAGTACATGCCCGCCGCCTGAGCGCTGAGGCAGGTTTGAACTTTAGGAAACCCGGGCCGAAACGCCCGGGTTTTTTCTTCGCCTCTCCCGCGCTTGGGAGAGGCCGGAGGGCGACGGGTGAGGGCTTCTCTCAGCCCGGGGAGTGCCTCAGTTGGCGGCAGCGCGAGCGCAACGCCCCGATACTCGCCATCAGGCCGGATTTCGTTGCGCGGAGCGTGATTTCACCCGGTTTTTCACCCCATTGCGGCCTTGCCAAACCGGGCCGTTGCACCTAGTTTCCGCCCCGTCCAGCCCCCTAGGTCGTCGGCCTTTTCAGGCACCCCTTCAGGGCGGCTCGCAAGGATGCAGTTGTAGCTCAGTTGGTTAGAGCGCCTGTCTGTGGAACAGGAGGTCGGTGGTTCGAGCCCACCCAACTGTACCAGTCCTCTCCAATCATTGCGCGCACATCGTACTCTGGGTTTCTCAGATATCGAACAAGGCGCTATCGGGCAGGGCGCGGTATTCGCGACACCAAGCCTCCTCGATCGTCTCGCCAGAGAACAAAAATAATGAACGAGTGGAAACCCTGCCAATAAGTCCTATCTACTGCAACATTCTGGAACCACATTTTTCTCTGCCTCAAGGGAGAGTTCCTTCCGATGTCCGAGACTCGTACGGTGCCGACCTTGCGCGCCCGCGACATGATGACGGTCGAGGATCTGTTCATTCGCGACGGCTACGTACTGAGATTTTCGCAGGGTCAAACGGCATTCAGCGACAGAACGTTTGCGCAATTTTTTCGCGAGGAACTCGATATCGATATTGATGATCCGAAGTGGTCGGTAGAGGGGGGCTCAAAAGGGAAGCGGCTCCGGTATTTTCTGCGCACAGTCGAAACGTCGATCGCGGTGCGGGCTTTGAAGGGGCTGTGGGAGCACCGGGAGGTATTCCGCAAGCGCCAGCGGATTGAAGAGGAAGTGCCGGACGCTAAGAACAGGCTCGCGGAAGTCCTGACATACCTTGGCGATTCATCAGTCCAGCCCGTAACCTCTGCGACGAATTCCGTAAATTTCGATCATGTGAAATTCGACGTCATCCAGAGGGCGCTGATGTCGCTTACCGAGCGGCCGCCGCACGAGCGCGGATACCAGTTCGAGAAATTTCTGAAAAAGTTGTTCGATGCCTTCGGGCTGGAGGCTGAGCGGCCGTTCCGGCTCACGGGCGAGCAGATTGACGGCTCCTTTTTGTTGGACCGCGACACCTATCTCGTGGAGGCCAAATGGCACAACGAGCGGACCGGCGCTGCCGACCTACATGCCTTCCACGGAAAGCTCGATCAGCGTGCAGCGTGGGGGCGCGGCCTTTTCGTCAGCTACACCGGGTTCACCGATCAGGGCATTGTTGCATTCGGCCGGGCACGGAAGGTAATCTGTTTGGACGGACGGGACCTGAGCGAGTCATTAGAGCGGCGGCTCCCCCTGCCGGAGGTGCTTCGCCGAAAAGCCCGTAAAGCAGTCGAGCACGGTGTAACGCTCGCGCGCGTGTCGGACCTGTTTCCGTAACTGTGCATTTTCGCCGCTCGCGCTCTGGTGTAATTTTCCGTCGCTTTCACGCTTGCCGGATCGTCGCAATGCTTCGACGTCTTTTGGGTTGGTTACGTTCATGGCCCGGCGACATGGACTGGTCGCGGATGGATGACGAGCTAGAAATGAAGGATGTCTATGCCCAGTTCGGGCAGACGTTCTCGTTTGGCGTCAATGTCGAGGGCGTCCTGTCCAACTTGATCCTGACTGCAGACTTCATAAAGCGGATGCGCGAAGAAGCGAAAGCAAACGGGGGACCGAAGTACGACGCGTACACGATGGGGCGCATGCTCGACGATTTTCTCGCCGAACAGCACGAAAAGACCATGGGCCAGTTGATTAAGGCCAAGGGCGGCGTCAAAGATTTCATCACCCTCAAGTCCGCGCTAGGGAAGCGGGTCGACGACGCGCTGCGACGGCGCAACTATCTCGCGCACGATTTTTGGCGCGAGCGCGGGCAAGAGGCAATATCAGTCAAGCGGCGCGCTGCTGTGTTCGAGGATTTGCTTGCCGATCAGCAATTCTTCGACCAACTCGCGAAGGATATCGAGGAGGTCGCGATGGATCAGGTGCGGAACATCGGGCTCGATGCCGACAAGCTGAAAGCACGCGTTGATGCGAGCGTAGTGAGGGTACAGGAAGAGTTAGCGCGTTAACGGGAAGAGATTCAGCAATGGGCCGACCAAAAATCCGCAATCGAATGTCGTCCCTGGCGGCAGTATTTGTTCAGGCCATCATTCCGAGAAAAGTAGACAAGGATGCGCAGGCTGCGCTCTACGACCGCTTTAACATTGATCCAAAGGCATGCGTTTACTGCGGTTCAGCGGCGACTGACCAAGATCATTTTCGAGCGATCGTGAGTGGTAGTCGACCTTCCGGCTACTTTCACACTGCGGAGAACATTGTGCCCTCGTGTGGTCCGTGCAATCAGTCCAAAGGTGCATCTGACTGGCGAGTTTGGATGGAGAGCACCACAGCCAAAAATTCACCGACTCGAAAGAACAAGCCGGGCACCGCCGAGCGGATCGCATTACTAGCGGCGTTTGCTAGAACCGTCGACAAGCCGTCGCTTACAGCGGACGAAATGCGGCAGGCCGCGGGCAGTGAGCTGTGGGACGGGTACTGGAAGAAGCTCGCGGAAATCGGACAACTAATGGACCGCGCCCAGGAAGATGCCGATCAGATACGCGTAGCTTTGGAAAAGCGATTCCAGGCAACCTTGGAATTACGGTAACAGTACACGAAAGTTTCGACGCGGAGAGGGCGCTAACCGCAACGCCTGCTCAAAGTCAGTTTTGTGCACTGTCGCCGTAGCCCCTCCATTCGCAATACGCTATCGCTAGCGCACCCAATACGTTCACACACAACCAACCCAGGCCGAAACCATCGTGACCTTCTTCGAACGTCTCAAGACAGCAGCATCCGCTGAGTGGCGGGCCTACACCGAGCATCCCTTCACGACCGGGCTCGCGGACGGATCGCTCCCTGAAGCCGCGTTTCGTCACTACCTCGTTCAGGATTACCTGTTTCTCATCGAGTTTGCGCGCGCTTACGCGCTTGCGGTCTACAAGTCGCCCACGCTTGACGACATGCGTGAGGCCGCGGCCGGCCTGTCGGCCATCCTCGATGTCGAGATGAACCTGCATGTCAAACTCTGTGCCGATTGGGGTCTGTCGCCGGCCGACCTTGAACAGGCGCCTCCGGCGGCCGAGATGCTGGCCTATACGCGCTACGTGCTCGATGCGGGAATGCGCGGTGATCTGCTGGCGCTCAAGGTGGCGCTTGCGCCTTGCGTGATCGGGTACGCGGAGATCGCAACGCGGCTCGCCGCGCGGCCCGGTGCTGACGCTGCGACGAACGCCTATCGCGTCTGGATCGCCGAGTACGCCGGCGCGCCCTACCAGGAGGTCGCTGCCAAGGCGCGGGCGCATCTGGATCATCTCGCACATCTCTACGCCCCGCCGGCTCGCGAGGCCGAGCTGATCGCGATCTTCAGGGAAGCCACCCGGCTCGAGGCGGACTTCTGGGAGATGGGCTGGCGCGTGGGCCGGCACACTCAATAGTGCTTTCGGCAGTCAGCAGAATTTCGGCGACAGTGCGCGCGGGCCCGCGCCTCACCCCATCATCGCCTTGATCTGAGCCGTGTCCGCAAACTCGATCAGCTCCGCGATCTTCCCGTCCTGAAATCTGAACAGGTCCAAAATCTCCGTGCTGACCGTCTTCCCCGTCGGATTGTACCGCACGTTGACGCGGGAGTGGACGGCGACGCGATCGCCGTCGACCAGTTCGGCCAGGATCTCGCGGCCCTCGAAGCCGAAGCCGGCGGTCAGTTGAGTGAAGGCGGCGTGCAGGGTCGGGTGGCCCTCCATGCGTCCCGTCAATTCGAGCGCGCTTTTGTCACCCATCAGGGCGAACGCGCCCTCGGGGTGAAAAGCCGTCATCAGGCTGTCGGTGTCGGCGCCGTCGCGCGCGGCGTAGGCGTCCCTGATCAATGCGAGCATGTCTTCGCGGCTTGCCATGTCACCCTCCCTGCAACAGGTATCAAGGCATTGTAGCTACTTTTGCGTGCAATGGCAAAATCGCGGGATGATGACGCGAGGGCCCCGGCGGGATTACTCGTTTTCGTTCCGCGCTCTCGGCAGAAAACAGCGGCCGGCCTCGGCGAACCTTTTCGGTCCCTCCGGTGTTTGTAGCTGCGGCAGGATGAAGCAAGGGAGCTGAGACATGAACGGGATTATCTATCTGGTCGGACTCGTCGTCGTGATCGGTGCGGTGCTGTCCTTCCTGGGCCTTCGCTGACCGAATACTGAACTCCGCGATGCCGGCGCCTACGACCTCTACCGCCGCGCCGACACCAGCAGCATCATTGGCCGTTCCAGCTCTTGCTCGAGCGCCGGGTTGTCCCTGATCTGTTGCGCCGACGGAGCGAATTCGTCGAGGGCTTCGATGGTGAATCCGGCGCGCATCAGCGCGCCGAGCGTCGTTGCGATCCTGCGGTGATACTTCACCACGTCTTTCGCGAACCAATCGGTGCGTCGCTCGCCTTCGATCGCATAGCGACTGACGGGCCATGTCTTGCGTCCGTTCTCATCCTCGATCCAGTGGGGACGCTCGGCAGCCATGAAGATTGGATGCTCGATCGAGAAGACGAGATGGCTGCCCGGCGTGAGGGCGCGATGGATCATGCGCGTGAGCCGGTCGAAGTCGCGGATATAGTGGAAGGTCAGCGAGCTGAAGGCGAAATCGAACGCCGCTTCGGGAAGCTCGAGCGTCTCGAGGTCCGCAATGCGATACGCGATGGCGGCATCGGCGGTGGTCTGCCGCGCCCGGGCGATCATGCTCTCGGAGAGGTCGACGCCGAGAACTTCGCCAGCACCATTCTCACGCAGCCAGCGTGACACCCAGCCGAAGCCGCAGCCGAGATCGATTGCGCGCCGGCCGGCGACGTCGGGAAACATGGCGCGCAACGCCGGCCATTCGGGCGCGCCGGCAAGGCCATGCACTTGGCGTGGAAGCTGGCTGTAGCCCGAAAAGAACTCGGGATTGTCGTAGATGTTCTGTGCCATGACACGCTCCGTCCATGGTGGTCTGCCACACGCATGCGGCCGAATTATTTCACGCCTCCCGCCACCACCCACACCACCACCGGCAGCGTCACCGCCGCCAGCAGCGTGCCCAGCGCCACCGCGCCCGACACCGGGTTCACCAGCCGCTGATACTGCACTGCAAAGATGTACGCATTCGCACCGGTCGGCATCGCCGCGAACAGCACGACGACACCGGCAGCGATCGGCGGCAGGTCGAGCAGGCTTGCCAGCACGAACGCCGCGGCCGGCATCGCTGCGAGCTTCAGCGCGCACATCACAAAGATGCTCAGCTTCTCGCCCTTGACTTCGAAGCGGAACAAATTGATGCCGAGCGCGATCAGCGCCGTCGGCGAGCCCGCCTGCGCCAGCAGCTCGATGGTGCGGTCGATGACGGGGGTGAGGCCAAGGCCGGTGAAGCGCCAGACCACGCCGAAGCCGATTGCGAGCATCAGGGGGTTGCGCGCGAGATCAGTGAGCACGGGGCGGATCACCGAGAGCGCCGAGCCGGTGCGTTTGCGGCTGACCAGCTCCATCTGCAAAATGCCGCAGAGCCAGAGCAGCGGCGTGTTCACCGACAGGATCAGCGCCATCGGCCCCGCCGCCTCGTTGCCGAGCGCGGAGAGCACCAGGGGAATGCCGAGCATCACGATGTTGCCGTAGACCGAGCCGATCGCGAACACGACGCCGTCTTCGCGGTCCTCGCGCCGCGCGCGGAGCAGCGCCGAGATCGTCAGCGCCGCGATCCAGGTCAGCGCGAGCGCGCCGTAATAGGCGCCCCACATTCGGTAGGGGCTGACGTCGGGGAATTCCGAGACGACGATGGTGCGGAACAGCAGGGCAGGGATCGCGATGCTGAAGGCGAATTCGCTGATGCCCTTGTGAGCGCTCTCCGAGACGAAGCGAAACAGCACCGCGGCATAGCCGGCGGCGATCAGCGCAAACACCGGCGCGACGATCAACAGCGTGGCCATGTGCGCCTACGATCCCCGTTCCATGATCCTGCGCGCCATCCGCAGATCGGGATAGGTGATCATCCTGCCTTCCAGCGTCACCGCCGCTGATGACGCTGGCAGTGCTCGACGATGGTGAGCGTTCACAAGAATTCCCGCACAGCGAGTGCAAAGTAGCGCCAAGGCTGACCAAAGACAATTTTGTGCACCGCCACCGTCATCGCCTTCATGCCAGAAATCCCTTGGAAGTTTCGGACGAGCAGCCGAATGGCAATTGCCGAAAGGCGATCTCGTGTAACCTGCAGCTTCATTTAACCTAATATATTCTCTGATCGATTGGGAACCCATGGCCCTTGCCGCCGACCGTCTCCTCCCTGCCATCGAAGCGATCTACGATGCGGCAGCGAGTCCATCGTTCTGGCCATCCGCTCTTGGCAAGATCGCCGACTGCTTCGATGACACCGGGGCGATCCTGCAATGGCGAAGGGATGACGGGGCGTTCGGAGCCATCGCCTCCGAACGCCTCGCGCCTGCGCTCGCCGACTATGGGGCGCGTTGGGCGCAGCAAGATTTCAAGGCGGAACGTTGCGTCTCGTCCGGCCTTTACGTCAGCGGCGAGCCCTTCACCGATCGACACATCGGCCCGGTCGATGACGCCTACCTCAACCATCCCTTCAGCAGGGAATTCCTTGCAAGGCACGGTTTGGGCTGGTTCGGATCGATCGGAGTGTCACCCGACCCACGGATTCTCGTGGCGCTCAGCGTGCAGCGGGCCTTCGCCAAGCCGCAATTCTCCGACGCCGAACTGGACCTGATCGCGACGCTCGGGCGCCATGCCGAAAAATCGTTGCGGCTGTCGATCCGGCTACTTGATACCGAACTGGCCAATCTGGGCCTTGGCGACGCCCTCGCGCGGATCGGCATCGGCGTGTTCGCGCTGGACTCCTCGGCCCGCGTGCTGTTCGCCAACCCGGTCGGGGAGAACCTTCTCGGCGAGGTGTTCGACCTTGTGAACGATCGTCTGCGTGTTCGCATGGCGGCGAGCCGGGCGCCGTTCGAGACCGCGATGACGCAAACGCTTCGCGCCGAGGCGCGTGATCTGCTGGCCGAGCCGAGACCCATTCTCGTCGAGGCGAGCGCAACTGGCCGGCGTTTCGTCATCTATCTCCTGCCGATCACCGCCAGCGCACACTCGGACAGTCATTTTCTGACCCGCACGCGAGCGATCGTGCTCGCGATCGAGCTGAAATCTGCCGAGCCGCCGGATCCGGCCATCGTGCGGGACATCCTGGGCTTGACGCTCGGGGAAGCCAGGATCGCCTCGCTGGTGGGCTCTGGCGTTCCGCCGAAACAAGCTGCGGGGCGGCTCGGGATTGCCGAAGAGACGGCGCGCAATGTGCTGAAGCGCGTATTTCAGAAGCTTGGCATATCCAGGCAGAGCGAACTCGCGGCGCTGCTTGGCCGGCTCGTGTTGCGCGGGCCCTGAACCACCGGCCTTTGGAGGATCGGCATCGGGAACGGCTTTCAATCGCCGCTACGATCCCAGTCCGATGATGCGGCGCGCCATGCGCACATTGGCATAGTCGATCATCTTGCCGTCCAGCGTCACCGCGCCCTGGCCGTTCGCCTCCGCCTGTTCCATGGCCTCGACGATCCGCCGCGCCTGGGCCAGTTCGGCGTCCTGCGGCATGAAGGCGCGCAGCGTCGGCTCGATCTGGTCGGGGTGGATGATTTGCTTGCCGTCAAAGCCCATCGCGGCGGCCTTCTGCGCGCTGGCTTCCGTCAACCTGGCATCGCGGAACGCTCCGCAGGGGCCGTCGATGGCGAGGAGGCCAAACGCCCGTGCAGCGACCAGCAGGCGCATCATGGGATAGGCGAACAGGTCGAGCGGCGCGGCGGCGTAGCCGGTTTGCGCGGACCCGACATGGCGGTAGCCGTCCGGCGAGACGCCGATGTCGGAGGAACGCGCGCCGATCGACGCCGCGAAATCGCCGACGCCGAGATGCAGAGCGGCGACGCCGTTGTGGCACGCGGCGAGCGCGTCGACATTGACGAGGCCGAGCGCGGTCTCGATCAGCAAGTCCAGCGCGACCGGCGCGGCGCGTTCGGGCGCGGCCGCCCGCAGCTGATCGGCGATCGCAGCGATGTCGCTCGGGCGCTCCGCCTTCGGCACGATCAAGGCATCGAGCCGCGGAAGCGCCGCCAGCGCGCGCAGCTCCTCAGCGATGAACGGGCTGTCGGCGGCGTTGATCCGCACCGTGACGCGCTTGTTGCCCCAGTCGAGCGCGGCGAGGGATTGCACGGCTTCGCTCAGCGCAAGGCCCTTCTCGGACGGTGGCACCGCGTCCTCGAGATCCATGAACACCGCATCCGCCGCGGAGGCCGCCGCCTTGGCGACGAGACGGGCGCGATGCGCGGGGACGGCAAGATAGGCCCGCGTGGGCCGCTGATGCGCCATCGTCACGCCTCCTTCGTCAGACCGAGTTCGCCGAGGATGGCCTGGTTATGCTCTCCCACATCCGGCACTGGATCCATCCGCGGCGTCATTCCGGGAATGGTCAGCGCGGGCAGGAAGCTCATCACCGGCCCGCACGGCGAGCCGACGCTCTGCACGCGCGAGCGCGCATGCAGCTGCTCATGCGCCAGGAAGGCCTCGACCGAATTGAGATGCGCGTTGGCAATGGAGGCTTCGTCCAGCAGACGCAGCACCTCTTCGCCGGTCATGGCAGCGAAGCGCTGCTCGATATGCGCCTGCAGCTCGTCGCGGTTCTGCATGCGCAGCGGATTGGTGCGGAAGCGCAGGTCGTCGGCAAATGCGGCATCGCCGAGCACGATGCGGCAGAGCGAGCGCCATTCCCGGTCGTTCTGGATGCCGAAGAAGACGGTCGCGCCGTCGCCGACCCGGAACGGGCCGTAGGGCGCGATCGTGGCGTGCCTTGCGCCGGTGCGCGGCAGCGGCCGGCCGGTACTCTGCGTGTAGAAGGCGGGATAGCTCATCCAGTCCGTGATGCTGTCGAACAGCGAGGCCTGGAAGGCCGTGCCCTTGCCGGTCCGCTCCCGGCGGTACAGCGCCATCAACACGCCGTTGAGGATGTACATGCCGGTGGCGATATCGACCACGGACAGTCCCACCTTGGCCGGCTCCGCCTCCGTGCCGTTGATGGCGAGCACGCCGGCCTCGCACTGCACCAGCAGGTCATAGGCCTTCTTGTCGCTGTAGGGACCACCGGTCCCATAGCCCGAGACGTCGCAGGCGATGATGCGGGGATGCTTCTTCAGCAGCGACGCCGCGTCGAGTCCGAGCCGCTCCGCGGCGCCCGGCGCGAGGTTCTGGATGAACACGTCGGCCTGCGGCAGCAGGGCGTCGAGCACCTTGCGGCCGTCCTCGCTCTTGATGTCGATGGCCAGGCTCTCCTTGGAGCGGTTGGTCCAGACGAACTGGCTCGACATCCCGTTCATCACGTGGTCGTAGTCCCGGCAGAAATCCCCCGCGCCCGGCCGCTCGATCTTGATGACCCGCGCGCCCCAGTCCGCCAGATGACGGCTGGCCAGCGGCGCCGCGATCGCCTGCTCGAGCGAGACCACCGTGACGCCCGAGAGCGGCAGCTCCGCGTCATTGCCTTCCATGCGATCATTCCTCCGTGCGCTTTTCGACCAGCGCAGGAGACAGGCCGACCACCCCACGCGCATCTTGTTGGATGTGACATGATGCCCCTGTTTCGCCCGACAAGTCAAACCGCGTTTCGCTTAATCCTAAGGCGAAAAATGTTCAGCGATTACCGTGGCTTGCTACTGTGCATGGGGTTGTTTTCGCATTTTTTGGTGGCGGGGGGCGCTGTTCCCTCGCACACAGCTGTCATCCCCCGCGTAGGCGGCGATGACAGCTGCGGGTTGGAACGACTCCGCATGGCGCACCGGACCTTCACCCGCCTGTTGCCGAGACCGCACAGCTCAGACCTTTCGCATCCCCCCTCGGTTGCCAACGAACCGCGGTTCACCCACTATTCTCCGTGACTCGACATTTGGGGGATTCGATGCCGGCGCTTCGCTTCAAGACGTCCTTGGCCGCTGCCACCCTCGGGATGGCCCTGGCCGTGCTGATCCAGCCCGGTGCCGGCTTCGCCTACACCCCGGAAGAGCAGCAGGCCTGCACGCCGGATGCGATGCGGCTGTGCAGCGAGTTCGTGCCGAACGTCGATGCCATCACCGCCTGCATGATCAAGAAGAAGACGCAGCTCTCGCCGCAATGCGCGGTGTTCTTCCGCCGCGGACCCGAGCCGGCCGAGCAGCGCGCCGGCAGGCCGACCAACATCGCGCCCAAAACCGCGAAGAAGAGCAGCAAGCCGGCGACGAAGAAGAAAAAGACCAGCGACGGCTAGCGCGGGCGGCCCGCGTTCCCATTTCGAAACTTCGTCAGGTGACGGACTCCTTTTGTTCGCGAAGCTGGCGTGAAGCTTGCGACGACGCCGGGCCAGCACGACGGAAAAGAGTCGGATGCGGGTTTGCGCGGCGAGGTTGCATTCCGTTTTGTCCCGAACGACTGCTCAAAAAACGCACATACGCTCACGCACACGGCGTTTCATTGCAGACTTGTCGCGCCCCGCACATCGCAGTGTGACTCAAAAGCCAGCACGCTTTGTTATTTCGTGGCTGTAACGCAACTCTCGATAAATTTATCTTTCACGAATCAGCGCGGTGATTCATTTTCGCGGCCTGGGGTCAATCTGGAGGCCGAAGGTATGAACGTTATTGTTTTTGCATCGCGTAAAGGCGGCTCGGGCAAGAGTACCCTAGCCGCACATCTCGCCGCGCAGATCAAGGCGAGCAAGCAGGTCATGCTCGTGGACGCGGACCCGCAAGGCTCGCTCACGCTGTGGCACAAGCTGCGTGGCACCAACGAACCGCCGATCAAGTCGGCCGTGAACTCCGTCAGCGGCATCGTCTCCGCTGCCAAGCGTGACGGCTATGAATGGGTGTTGATCGACACGCCGCCGAACCTGTCGGCCGTGGTCGACGACGCGATCAAGAACGCCACCATGGTGGTGATTCCCGCCCGTCCCGGCGTGTTCGACGTCAACGCGGTGCAGGAAACCATCCAGATGTGCCGCGCGGCGCGCAAGCCCTATGCGGTCGTGCTCAACGGTGCGCCGGCCAAGCGCGACGAAGCCGAAAGCCCGATCGTCACCATCGCCCGCGAAGCGCTGGCCAAATTCCGTGCTCCGGTGTGGGGCGGCCAGATCACCAACCGTTCGGATCTGCTGATGGCGCTGAGCCATGGCGAGGGCGCGCGGGAGTACCAGGCCGAGAGCCGTGCGGCGCAGGAAATCGCAAGGCTGTGGGCGGCGATCGAGCGTTCAGTGAAGGCTATTCGCGGCACGGCGTCGGCATCCGGCGCAATGCACAAGCAGGCGGCATAATTCTTTAAATCATTCCCCGGACGAAAAACGCGCGGATGTCCGCGCGTTTTGCGTTTCCGGGTCTCCCTCGAAGCTTACGCCACCATCAGCATGTAGAACACGATGACCGGCGACAGCGTCAGGATCACCGACCAGATGCCGACGGCCCAGAGAATGTCCTCGGTGGTAAAGCTCTGCTGTCCGGCGTCGTAATGCGACGCCATCTCATGATGACTATTCACAAATGCCCCCGCGATTTCTTCGCTTATGGGCGTGAATGATAGCTGCGATGTTTTAAAATTCCGGCTTGCAATCCCGCTCGCATTTTGCGCGCATTTGTGAGCGCCGTTTAACCATCCGCGCGGGCCGCGGCCTCAGGCGAGCCAGACCCGAAACAGCAGCACCGGCATCAGGCCGAGCATCACCGCCCAGAACCCGAACGACGATACGACGAGAATTCCCTGCAAGAGATCGGTGGGCGCGAACTGGCTCGCGGCCGTAGGCCGGGTGCGATGCCCCATGGTCATTCCCCCTGTGAGAAGCTTTGCAGGACAACGATAGGGACAGAAGCGTAAACGAGGCGTGGATGCGCCATGCGGCGGACGCGAAGGGCGTTGGGGCGCGGTTAACCAAGGGTGCGCGCTCTCAACCCTCTCCCCTTGTGGGAGAGGGTGGCTCGCCGCAAAGCGGCGAGGCGGGTGAGGGGTTCTCTCCTCACGGATAGTCTTGCGCGCGGATACAGACCCCTCATCCGGCGCTTCGCGCCACCTTCTCCCACAAGGGGAGAAGGGGCCGCGCGTACGTGGAGAGGAAGTTTCAAGCCGCGACCTGCATGCGCCGCTCGATCTCGCGGTCGATCGTGGCCGCGAGCTCGCTGCTGACCTCCACCATCGGCAGGCGCACTTCCGGACTATCGATCAGGCCGCATCGCCACAGCCAGTACTTCGCCGGCGCCGGGCTCGGTTCGGTGAACAAGAGCCGCGTGAGCTCGGCGACTTCCTGCCAGCGCGCCTGCGCCGCGTCGGGATTGCCGCGCTTCATCTCGGCATACACGGCCGCGAACGTCGCGGTCTCGACATGGGCCGACAGCACGATGCCGCCGTCGGCGCCGTCGCCGAGCGCCTCCAAATAGTTCGCGTCCTCGCCGGTGAGCACGCGAAAGTCCTTCGGCCGGTCGCGCAGCAGCGCGATCGATTGCTCGCGGCTCGCGCCGCAATCCTTCAGGCCGACGATGTTCTTGTGCTCGGCGAGCCGCAGCATGGTCTGGTTGGTGATGTTCACGGCGGTGCGATAGGGAATGTTGTAGAGCGCGAGCGGCCAGGCGGCGTGATCGGCGAGCGTCTCGAAATGCGCCAGCAGCCCGCGCTGCGAGGGCCGCACATAATATGGACTGGCGATCAGATAACCCTCGATCGGCCAGTCCGCGGTCTCGTCGAGACGTTCCTTCAACCGCGCGGTGTCCGCGCCGGATAGCCCGAGGCAGACCGGAACGTTGCGGCGGCCCGCTGCCATCTCGTCGCGCACGACGGCAACGAGACGTTCGAGCTCGGGCTCGCGCAGCGTCATGCCTTCACCGGAGGTCGCCCCCAGGATGAAGCCGTCGACAGCCTGGCTGCAGTAGTGCCGTGTCAGCCGCCGCAGTGAGCGCTCGTCGAGCGCCCCATCGCGAAACGGCGTCACCAGCGGCAGCCACAGCCCGTGCAGTTGTTCCTGTAGACCAGTCATGTTTCCATCTCCTTCTCGGGAAAAAAGCCTGAGACGGAGGGCACATGAAAAAACCCCGTCCAGGCGGCGGGGTTTTCGAAGATTTGCAGCGATGACGAAGCTTTAGCTAGTGCGCGCAAAAATCCGAGGCCCCGGCATGGGGGCCTTTTTTCGAGGCAACGGCCTCGAACGAGATTGCGCACGACTTCGTGATCATTTGCAAATGATGCTGGGTTGGCGCGGAACTGTCAATACACGCGGAGGGCGAAGGCTGATTTGACAGAAAAAAAGCCGGGCCCAAAGAGCCCGGCTTAAGGTATTGGCCACGTGAGGCCGACACAATCACCTTCCAAGAGGGATTACTGAACTCCCGCGCCACTGGAGGAGGGGGACAAATGCGCAACGCGAAGGCTCAGCGTGCAAACAGTATGGGCTTGACGAGCGGCCTGCAGCAACAGCCGAGGCCGCATGTCAGTCATGCGGAAATCAGGACGGCCAGCGCTGCGCTTTGCTGACCACGAAGTCGCGGAACACCTGCACGCGCGCCACCGTCTTCAACTCCTCGGGATAGACGAAGTAGGTGTCGAGCTGGATCGAATCCGACTCGCCGAACAGCTGCACGAGTTTGCTTTGCTCCTCGACGAGGTAGTCAGGCAGCGCGGCGATGCCGAGGCCCTGCTGACAGGCGCGCACCAGACCGAGGATGTTGTTCACCCTGAAATAGGCCTCGCGCGGACCCGAGCCGTTGCGCCCGGCTTCGACCAGCCAGTTGCGGTTCTGCAAGTGAGGCGCGAAGTTGCCGTCGGCGAGCGTGATGATGCGGTGGGAGTCGAGCTCCTCCAGCGTGCGCGGCGTGCCGAAGCGCTTGATGTATTCCGGCGAGCAATAGGCATGGAAGCCCATCGCGAACAGCTTGCGCTGGATGAGGTCCGGCTGCGTCGGCTTGCGGGTGCGGATCGCAACATCAGCCTCGCGCATCGACAGGTCGAGCTCCTCGTCGGTGACGATCAAGGAGATGCGGATCTCCGGATAGAGCGCGGTGAACTCGCCGAGCCGCGGGATCAGCCAGTTGATGCCGACGCCGGGCGTGGTGGTGATCTTGAGGTCGCCGCTCGGCCGCTCGCGGCTGTCGGTCAGTTTCGCGCGCGCCGCCTGGAGCTGCATGAACACGTCATGCGCGGTGCGGAACAGGAGGTCGCCCTGCTCGGTGAGGATCAGGCCGCGGGCATGACGGTGGAACAGCGAGACCGAAAGCTCCTGCTCCAGCGCCGAGACCTGGCGCGACACCGCCGATTGCGACAGGCCGAGCTGCTCGCCCGCATGCGTGAAGCTGCCAGCTTCCGCCGCTGCGTGAAACACCTTCAGCTTGTCCCAGTCCATATCCGTAAATCCGTCGCGTGTTCGAGGCATGATCTTTATTCCGCTGCCGCGCGCTCGCTGGCGCGCAGGGCCAAGAAACGTTCGGCCTCGAGCGCTGCCATGCAGCCGAGGCCTGCGGCCGTGACGGCCTGGCGATAGGTTTCGTCGGCGACGTCGCCGGCGGCAAACAGGCCGGGCACCGAGGTGGCGGTCGAATTCGCGGCGACCTCGACATAGCCCGACGGTTTCAGCTTGATCTGGTCTTTCACGAGCTCGGTCGCCGGCGCATGGCCGATGGCGATGAAGACGCCGTCGGTCTTCACGTCCGTCAGCGCGCCGGTCTTGACGTTCTTCAGGCGCACATGGGTGACCTTGTTCGGGTTCTCGGTGCCGCAGATCTCGTCCACGGCCGAGTCCCAGATCACCTTGATCTTCGGATGCTTGAACAGGCGCTCCTGCAGGATACGCTCGGCGCGGAAATGATCGCGGCGATGCACGATGGTGACCTGCGAGGCATGGTTGGTGAGGTACAGGGCCTCCTCGACCGCGGTATTGCCGCCGCCGACCACCACCACTTCCTTGTTGCGGTAGAAGAAGCCGTCGCAGGTGGCGCAGGCCGACACACCGCCACCCTGGAATTTAGCTTCGGACGGCAGCCCGAGCCAGCGCGCCTGCGCGCCGGTGGCGAGGATGACGGTGTCGGCGAGATAGACGTCGCCGCTGTCACAGGTGAGGCGGAATGGCCGCTGCGAGGTGTCGAGCTTGATCACGAGGTCGGAGACGATCTTGGTGCCGACATGGACCGCCTGCTTCTCCATCTGCTCCATCAGCCAGGGGCCCTGGATCACGTCGGCGAAGCCCGGATAGTTCTCGACGTCGGTGGTGATGGTGAGCTGGCCGCCCGCCTGCATGCCCTGGATCAGGATCGGCTCCAGCATGGCTCGCGCGGCATAGATCGCCGCGGTGTAGCCGGCAGGGCCCGAGCCGATGATGACGACCTTTGCATGAACAGGAGCGGACATTTCGATGGACGCCTTTCACGGGGGATTTGCAGCGCGGGCGCGGAACATGCCGGGAGGCGTCGCGGAGGCGCTGAAATATCAGAGCTAATCTAAGCCTTCTGGTGAGCTATGCAAGAATTGCATTGCCTGTCGGCGGATTTTTCCAACAGGGAACAAAACTCGATTGCGCTGCACGCGCAATAAAATTGCGCTAAGGCCGCAGACTGAGCTATGAGGATTGCGACAAGCCCATCCAATGCCGCCGTAAAGGCCAGGAGTTCCAATCACGTGTCGCGGAACCTAGACGAGATCGACCTGAAAATTCTCACCGAGATTCAGGCCGACGGTCGAATCACGAATGTCGAATTGGCCAAGCGCGTCGGCATCTCGCCACCGCCCTGCCTGCGCCGGGTCCGCGCGCTGGAGGAGGAGGGCTACATCCACGGCTATCGTGGCCTGCTGGACGCCCGCAAGCTCGGCTTCGACGTCACCGTGTTCGCCGCCGTGCACCTGTCCAGCCAGGCCGAGGCGGATCTGCGCGCCTTCGAGGAGTTCGTCCGCGCCGAGCCGCTGGTGCGCGAATGCTGGATGTTGTCGGGCGAGGTCGATTTCATCCTCAAATGCGTCGCGCCTGATATGGCGACCTTCCAGGATTTCGTCACCCATCTCACCGCCGCGCCGCATGTGCGGAATGTGCGGACCTCGCTGGTGCTGCACAATTCGAAATACGAGGCCGCCGTGCCGCTCGAGGTGAAGGGGCGGAGGTAGAGCGCCGTTCTCGTGCCCCGGACGCAGCGCCACTTCGGCGGTGCGCTGCAGAGCCGGGGCCCATGTCACGGCGACTTCCCGTGTCGCTTTCTGGGTCCCGCCTCAGCGCTGCAACGCTTGAAGCGTTGCAGCTTGTCCGGGATACGAGAGTGGTGGATGTCGCTGCTGCGCACTCCGTCATTGCGAGCGTAGCGAAGCAATCTAGAGTCTTTCCGCAGCGGCAGTCTGGATTTCTTCGTTGCTTTGCTGCTTGCAATGACGTGCGGTGAGAGCGCGTGTCCACTCCCGCAGGTCATCTGCCGAAACAAAAAGGCCGCGCAATGCGCGGCCTTTTTCGAAACGTCATCGCGTGCAGCGGCAGATCCTTACCGCCACTCCACCTTGGTGATCTCATACGCCTTGGCGCCGCCGGGGGCGTTGACCTCGACGGTCGATCCCTTCTTCTTGCCGATCAGCGCGCGGGCGAGCGGCGAGGTGATGGAGATGCGGCCCTTCTTGGCATCGGCCTCGACCTCGCCGACGATCTGCCACACCGTCTTCTTCTCGGTGTCCTCGTCGACCAGGGTCACGGTGGCGCCGAACTTGATGGTGTCGCCGGAGAGCTTCGAGATGTCGATGATGTCGGCACGCGCGAGCTTGTCCTCGAGCTCGGCGATGCGGCCCTCATTGTGGGACTGCTCTTCCTTCGCGGCATGATATTCCGCGTTTTCCGACAGGTCTCCGTGCGAGCGCGCTTCGGCGATATGCTCGATGATCCGCGGACGGTCTTCCGACTGGCGCTTCTTCAATTCTTCCCCGAGCGCGACAAAGCCGGCCTGGGTCATCGGAACCTTTTCCATCTCTTCTCTCGTGCTTCAGCTTCGCGCCCCACCAATTCAGGGGGCGCGATAACCTCGATTCGTCGGTGCTCCCGGGGCTGAACACACGCCCACCGGGACATGATGTGGGTCTGGCGCCGGAACAGAACAACCACGATGGCCGGACAGTTCCTCCGGCCATTGTGGCTTCATTGCCAATCACTTAGCGGAAGCGTCGCCGCGCGCTAGCGATCAGGTTTCCGAAAAGTAGCTCTGCAGGGTACGAACCTCAAGGTCCCCGCCAAGATAGGCGCGGATGCCCTGCGCGGCCGCCACGGCCCCGGAAAGAGTGGTGTAATACGGCACTTTATGCAAGAGGGCCGCGCGCCGCAGCGAACGGCTGTCGGCCAGCGCCTGCGGGCCTTCGGTGGTGTTGAAGACCAACTGGACGTCGCCATTGGTGATGGCGTCGACGATGTGCGGCCGGCCCTCCAGCACCTTGTTCACCTTCTCGGTCGGGATGCCCTGGTCGGTCAGGAAGCGCGCCGTGCCTGACGTGGCCAGCACCTTGAAGCCGAGCGAATGCAGTTCGCGAACCGCCTCGGCGATACGCGTCTTGTCGCTCTCGCGCACGGAGACGAACACCGTGCCCTTGCGCGGTACTCGCGTGCCGCCGCCGAGCTGGCTCTTGGCAAACGCCACCGCGAACGAGCGGTCGATGCCCATGACCTCGCCGGTCGAGCGCATCTCCGGGCCGAGCACCGTGTCGACGCCGGGGAAGCGCGCGAAGGGGAAGACCGATTCCTTGACGCCGACGTGCTTGAGCTCGGCCTTCTTCAATTTGAAGTCGGCGAGCTTCTCGCCGGCCATGACGCGCGCGGCGATCTTGGCGACCGGCGTGCCGACCACCTTGGCCACGAACGGCACGGTGCGCGAGGCGCGCGGGTTGACTTCGAGCACGTAGATCTCGCTGTCCTTGATGGCGTATTGCACGTTCATCAGGCCGACCACGTCGAGGCCGAGCGCGAGCTCGCGGGTCTGCCGCTCCAGCTCCTCGATCATCTTGGCGTCGAGCGAATGCGGCGGCAGCGAGCAGGCGCTGTCGCCGGAATGGATGCCGGCTTCCTCGATGTGCTCCATGATGCCGACGATGAAAGTGTCCTTGCCGTCGCAGAGGCAGTCGACGTCGATCTCGGTGGCGTCCGACAGATAACGGTCGAACAGCAGAGGGTTCTTGCCGAGCACGGTGTTGATCTGCCCGGTCTTGTCGTTCGGATAGCGCGCCTTGACGTCGGCCGGCACCAGCTCCGGCAGCGTGCCGAGCAGGTAATCGCTGAGCTGGTTCTCCTCGCGGATGATCTGCATCGCGCGGCCGCCGAGCACGTAGGACGGGCGCACCACCAGCGGCAGGCCGAGATCGGTTGCGACCAGGCGCGCCTGCTCGACCGAATAGGCGATGCCGTTCTTCGGCTGCTTGAGGCGAAGCTTGTCGAGCACGCGCTTGAAGCGGTCGCGGTCCTCGGCAAGATCGATGGCGTCGGGCGAGGTGCCGAGGATCGGTACTTCGGCAGCCTCCAGCGCACGTGCCAGCTTCAGCGGCGTCTGGCCGCCGAACTGCACGATGACGCCGTGCAGCGTACCCTTGCTGCGTTCCTTGGCGATGATCTCCAGCACGTCCTCGGCGGTGAGCGGCTCGAAATAGAGCCGGTCGGCGGTGTCGTAGTCGGTCGATACCGTCTCGGGATTGCAGTTGACCATGATGGATTCGTAGCCGGCGTCATGCAGCGCGAAGCAGGCATGACAGCAGCAATAGTCGAACTCGATGCCCTGGCCGATGCGGTTCGGCCCGCCGCCGAGGATGATGACCTTCTTCTTGTCGGACGGGGTGCTCTCGTCCGCCGGCGCACCCGCAAACGGCGCCTCATAGGTCGAATACATGTAGGCGGTGGGTGAGGCGAACTCGGCCGCGCAGGTGTCGATGCGCTTGTAGACGGGACGAACGCCGAGCGCGTGGCGCTTCGCCGTGACCTCGGCTTCCGTCGTCTCGGCCAGCACCGCGAGCCGCGCGTCGGAGAAGCCCATGGCCTTGAGCGTGCGCATGCCGAAGGCGTTGTTCGGCAGGCCGTTCTTCCGGACCTTCTCCTCCATATCGACGATCCCCCGCATCTCGCCGAGGAACCACGGGTCGATCTTGCAGGAGTTGAAGATATCCTCGTTCGACCAGCCGAGCCGCATCGCCTGGGCGACCTGGAGCAGCCGGTTCGGCGTCGGCGTGCCGAGCGCGGCACGGATCGCGTTCTTGTCGTCGTCGCGGCCAAGACCCTCGATCTCGATCTCGTCGAGGCCGGTGAGGCCGGTCTCGAGCCCGCGCAAGGCCTTCTGCAGGCTTTCCTGGAAGGTGCGGCCGATCGCCATGACTTCGCCGACCGATTTCATCGAGGTCGTCAGCGTGGTCGAGGCGCCCGGGAATTTCTCGAAGGCGAAGCGCGGCACCTTGGTGACGACGTAGTCGATGGTCGGCTCGAACGAGGCCGGCGTCGCGCCGCCGGTGATGTCGTTGGCGATCTCGTCGAGCGTGTAGCCGACCGCGAGCTTGGCGGCGACCTTGGCGATCGGGAATCCCGTCGCCTTGGAAGCCAGCGCGGACGAACGCGACACGCGCGGGTTCATCTCGATCACGACCATGCGGCCGTCCTCGGGATTGACGCCGAACTGCACGTTGGAGCCGCCGGTCTCGACGCCGATCTCGCGCAGCACCGCCAGCGAGGCGTCGCGCATGATCTGGTATTCCTTGTCGGTCAGCGTCAGTGCCGGCGCCACCGTGATGGAATCGCCGGTGTGCACGCCCATCGGATCGAGGTTCTCGATCGAGCAGACGATGATGCAATTGTCCTTCTTGTCGCGCACCACCTCCATCTCGTACTCTTTCCAGCCGAGCACGGATTCTTCGATCAGCACTTCGTTGGTCGGAGACGCATCGAGCCCGCGCTCGATGATGTCGAGGAATTCTTCCTTGTTGTAGGCGATGCCGCCGCCGGTGCCGCCCATGGTGAAGGAGGGGCGGATGATCGCGGGCAGGCCGATCTCGGACAGCGCCATCATGGCCTGGCCGAAGGCGTATTCCTGGTAGCGCTTGCGGCGCTCGCTCTCGCCCAGCGTCCACTGCCGATCGTGCTCTTCAAGGGCGGCGCCCGACAGCTTCTCGCGTTCGGCCTGGTGTTTGTCGCGGAATGACTTCTTCAGTTCGGAGGCGTTGGCGAGCCGCGACTTCGGCGTCTCGAGCCCGATCTTGGTCATGGCCTCGCGGAACAGCTGGCGGTCCTCGGCCTTGTCGATCGCGTCGGCGGTGGCGCCGATCATCTCGACGTCGAACTTGTCCAGCGTGCCCTGGCGGCGCAGCGACAGCGCGCAGTTCAGCGCGGTCTGGCCGCCCATGGTCGGCAGCAGCGCGAAGCCGCCGGGAATGACGTGCCGTTCCTTCTCGATGATCTTGGCGACGATCTCGGGCGTGATCGGCTCGATATAGGTCGCATCGGCCAATTCCGGGTCGGTCATGATGGTGGCCGGGTTGGAATTGACGAGGACGATGCGATAGCCCTCTTCCTTCAGCGTCTTCACCGCCTGGGTGCCCGAATAGTCGAACTCGCAGGCCTGGCCGATCACGATGGGACCGGCGCCAATGATCAGGATGGTGGTGATGTCTGTACGTTTGGGCATCAACTCTCGCCGGACTGGAATTTGGGCACAAAAAAAGGGCGCGCGGCTGCGCGTCCCTGTGGCCGAGAGCGCGGTGGTCTCCCTCGCGCGCGGGTGGGTCTTAGACCAGTTTTTGGGGCGGCGAAACCCCGAAAAACGCCCATCAACCGGCAATTTTGACGGATTTGGGCCGGGCCTGCCAGCCGCGGGCGAGATGCACCAGAAGCGAGGCCGCTACGCTCACACCGCCGATCCAGCCGAGGTCGTCGGGCGACAAGGTGGCCAGCACCGCGCCGCCGAGGGCCCCACCGATGGCGAAGCCGAGATACATGGCAGAGGCGTTGAGCGAGAGGGCGATCATCGAGGCCTGCGGCTCGATCCGGATGATGCTGGCGATCTGGGCCGGATAGAACGCCCAACCCGAGATGCCCCAGAGGAAGATCGCGCCCAGCACGGCGTAATGGGCCTGGCCGGGCATCAGCTTCAGGACCAGCGAATGCAGGATGAGGGCGCTCGCCATGCCGGCGAGCCCGAGGGCTGCGGTCGTGAGCGTGCCGAGCCGGTCGGCCAGGACGCCACCGAGCATGTTGCCGATCGCCGCCGCGCCGCCAAACACCAGCAATGCCAGGCTGATCTGCGAGGCGTCGAAGCCGAGATTGCGCAGTGGAACCGCGAAATAGGTGAAGACGGTGAAGCCGCCGAGCGCCCATAAAATCGTGATCAAGAGCGCGACCACGACGTTGCCGTGGCGGGCCACCGCGAGCCGCTCGCTGAGCGAAGCCGTGTTGCGCGGCAGGCCGCGGGGCAGGCCGAGCAGGAGGCCCGCGAGCGCGACGGCGCCGATCAGGGCCACCATGGCAAAGGTCGCGCGCCAGCCGAGCAGGCTGCCGACGAGATTGCCGAGGGGAACGCCAATGACGGTCGCAACCGTGAGTCCGGAGGTAACCAGCGCCACGGCGCGGCCCCGCCGTTCGGGCGATGCGATGGCGATCGACACGGCGAGGGCTGTCGGCATGCACAGGCCCGAGCCCAGTGCCATCAGCATCCGGGAAGCGAGCAGCAGGGCATAATTCGAAGCCACCATCGCCGCGATGTTTCCGGCGATGAAGGTCGTCAGCGCCAAGGCCAGCACGGTGCGGCGGTCGATATTGTTCAGCGCCACCGCCAGGATCGGGGAGCCCACGGCATAGGTGAGGGCGTAGGCGGTGACGAGCTGGCCGGCAGCGGGGACCGAAATCGACAGGTCGCTGGCGATGGCAGGCAAAAGCCCAGCGATCACAAAGCCTTCAGTGCCGATCGCAAAGGCTCCCAAGGCCAGCCAGAACACGCTCATTGGACCAGATCCTATGTTCAACGTTTATTGAACAATGAATGCACAAAGGTGGCGATGTCAATCGGTTCAAGAACTATTGAACATTGTGGCCGCATCGCTATGATTTCCGGGTCATGAGCCGCACGCCTCTCCACCCCACCCGCGAGCAGATCGAGCTGCCGATGGTTCTGGATTGCCTCAGCGATCCGATCCGGTTGGCGATCGTGTACCAGCTCGCAGCGCAGGAACGTGTCAGTAGCGAGCTCTGCTGCGGCGATTTCAGTGGGCTCGGGGGCAAGTCGAACCTGGCCTATCACTTCGCCAAGCTGCGCGAATGCGGCCTGATGCAGACGCGCGTCGCCGGCACCAACCGCTTCATGCGATTGCGCCGCGAGGATCTGGATGCACGCTTTCCGGGCCTGCTGGACGCGGTGATCGGCTCCGCGGCGAAGGATGCCGAGCGGCTGCAGCTGGTGGCGGCGTGTGAGGTCGTTGAGGGAGATTGAGTCGAGACTTTGCTTCGGGCGGTCGAAGCGTGCCCGGCTTCGCCCTTCGGGCTTCGCCGCGGCAGCCTTCGCCACGAGAGGGCTTGCCGAGCCGAAGCTGGCGAAGCCAGCGAAGGCTGGAGACCCGGCCTGGATTTGAACCAGGATGTAGAGCGTTGCACCGCCCTCGCGTAGACGCTTCCGCCACCGGGCCGCAGCGATCATGACCGATTGCAGTGCGGCAAGCTACAACGGCTAATTGTTATGCTTAACGAACCAGGGGCGGCCGCGCGATGAAGGTCATGCGCCAGGGATTGTGGCCGATATTGGTGTGGGCGCGCTGGACCGCGAACCCGGCCGCCCTCAGCTTGGCGGTGATCTGCTCCTCGCTGTAGCGCTGCAGCCCGATGCGCGTGCGCAAATGACGGTAATCCGACAGCGCGGTGCTGATCAACCCGATCAAGGCGTCCTTCAGGAAGCCGTGGCGCAGGCCGAAGCCGAGCAGCGCCAGGACGTCCCTGAACATGCCGACATTGGGCTGCAGGATGTCCCCCAGCACGAGCTTGCCGGAGGGCTTCAGGAGACGGCGGATGTTGAGCAGCGCGGCATCGAGCTCGTCCGGCGCCATGTATTGCGCGACCGAGTTCATCACAACGAGGTCGATCGACTGGTCCTGCATCTTGCGGACGTCGTCGAGCGAGCGGACGCGGATCTTGGTGTTCGGGGCGAACCGCGCGATCAGCCGGCCACGCACGCCCGGCGCGGGTTCGGCCAGGATCAGCTGGCCGCAGCGAGCGGCCACCTGGGTCGCCGACAGCGCCTCGCCGCAGGCGTAGTCGAGCACGACCGCATCGGACGAGGAGATGTAGCCGATGATGTCCCGCGCAATGATCTGGAAGTGCAAGTCGCGATGCAGCTTGCTGACATAGATTGTGTGCGTCGAGTCGTAATAATCGATCCAATCGTCCATGGTATCCCGTCCGGCGGTTCCTATCTTGGAACCGCGCTGCCCGCCTTGCGTTAGGGGTGCGACGGCGCTCCGTCAATGTCCGCGTCCTAACAGGAAGGTCTCCCGTGAGCAAAACCAACAACAAGGTCTCGCCCGATCTCGATACCCCCACCGATCTGTCGCCCGACGGGGTCAATAAGGTCTCGGAGGCGCTCAACGTGCTTCTGGCCGACGCCTTCGCGCTGTATCTGAAGACCAAGAATTTCCACTGGCACATCAGCGGCCGGCATTTCCGCGACTACCATCTGCTGCTCGACGAGCAGTCCGACCAGATCTTCGCCACCACCGATCAGCTCGCCGAGCGTGTCCGCAAGATCGGCGGCACCACGTTGAAGTCGATCGGCCAGGTCGCGAAGCTCCAGACCATCAAGGACAACAACGAAGACTACGTCCCGCCGCGCGAGATGCTGCGCGAGCTGATGCAGGACAACAAGCACGTCGCAGCCGCGATGCGCAAAGCCCATGATGTCTGCGACAAGGCCGAGGACGTGGCGAGTGCCAGCCTGCTCGAGAATTTCATCGACGAGACCGAGCGCCGGACGTGGTTCCTGTTCGAGGCGACGCGGCAGGAAGGCGGCAACGAGGCGTAACCCACCGCTTTTGTATCCGCGGTGAACGAGATGGTGGGTTACGCCTGCGGCTAACCCACCCACCGGCACCTGCGCTTTTGGCTACCGCCACAGCCGCATCAGAGCGCCATCCTTCCCCGTCACGGGATCGGCCGGCGGCAGTGCGACCTCTGGAATTGTCTTCAGCGCCTTGGCGTGGTTCTCCGGCGTCGCCCTTGTGATCTCCATCTTGCTGCCCGGCGGATAGGCGCCGATGACGCAGAAATCCTCGCTCGCCGTGATGCATTGATGCCCGGTGCCGGCGGGCAGGATCGCGACGTCGCCGGCCCTGATGTCCAGCTCCTGGCCGTGGTCGCCGCCGAAGCGAACCCGTGCACTTCCGCGCGCGACGCCGAGCACTTCATGCACCGTCGCGTGATAGTGCAGGTAATCGTAGACGCCGTTGCGCCAGGTGCCGCCCCAGCCGTTCGCCTCGAACAGATCTTCGATGGTCTCCTCGGGGCGCTCGGGATCGAGCGTCACCGCGCCCTGGTAGACCAGGAACGGCCTGATATTGTTCGGCACCAGCCCATCATCCCCAAACACGATGGCGAGCGGTTCGGCATTGTCGCGGACGACGGACATTTCGAGGCTCCGGGTCACAACAGTCCATCAATCAAGACGATGCTCGTCCCCTTGTTCCCGGCCAAATCCATATGCCGGACTTGATGGAGATCAAGGCATGCGCGGCCAATGGCGGGCACGCCAGCCGAAGCGAAAGAAAAAGGGAACGCCATGTACGCATCCGACGTCGCGCAGCGTCATTTCTCGGCGGCCATCGACGAGGGGGAGGCGTCCGGTCTTGGGCATGAAGCCGTCTGCCGCGCCTTGCTCGGTCTGGTGATCTCGAAATATCTGGAGACGAGGTCCGTCGCGGACATCCAGGCGGAGCTGCGCTTCATTGCCGAGAATTGCGATCCCGACACAGACTTCATGTTCATGCGTCCGTGACGCATAGCCGGCGGTCTCGTCCGCCGGCGTTCTTGTCTCACGCGCTCTTCTTCTGCCGCATCAGATCGGCAAAACGCTGGAACAGATAGTGCGAGTCGCGCGGCCCTGGTGAAGCCTCGGGATGGTACTGCACCGAGAACACCGGCTTGCCGTCGAGCTGGATGCCGCAATTGGACCCATCGAACAAGGAAATGTGGGTTTGCGTCGCGCCCTTCGGCAGCGTGGTCTCGTCCACGGCGAAGCCGTGGTTCATCGAGGTGATCTCGACCTTGCCGGTGGTCTCGTCCTTGACGGGATGATTGGCGCCGTGATGGCCCTGATGCATCTTCTTCGTCTTGGCACCGACGGCGAGGCCCAGCATCTGATGGCCGAGGCAGATGCCGAAGGTCGGCGTGCCCGACTTGATCACGTCCTGAATCACAGGCACGGCATATTTGCCGGTCGCAGCCGGATCGCCCGGACCGTTGGACAGGAACACGCCGTCGGGCTTCATGGCCAGAATGTCTTCGGACGAGGTCGTCGCCGGCACCACCGTCACCTTGCAGCCGACGCCGGCGAGCAGGCGCAGGATGTTGCGCTTGATGCCGTAGTCGATGGCGACGACGTTGAATTCGGGGTTTTCCTGCCGGCCAAAGCCCTTCTCCCACAGCCAGGGCGTCTCGTCCCAGGTGAAGCGCTGGCCGCTGGTGACCATCGGCACGAGGTCCATGCCCTCGAGGCCCGGCCATTCGCGCGCTTCTTCCTTGAGGCCATGCAGGTCGAACTCGCCGTTCTTCGCGTGGGCGATCACGGCGTTGGGCATGCCCTTGCTGCGGATCAGCGCGGTCAGCGCGCGGGTGTCGATGCCGGAGAGGCCGATGATGCCGCGCGCCTTCAGCCAGGCGTCGAGATGCTTGGTGGCGCGGTAGTTCGAGGGGTCGGTGATCGCGGTGCGCAGGATCACGCCGCGCGCGCCCGGCGTTGCCGCCATGTTCACCGTCTCGATGTCTTCCTCGTTGGTACCGACATTGCCGATATGCGGGAAGGTGAAGGTGATGAGCTGGCCGGCATAGGAGGGATCGGTGAGGATCTCCTCGTAGCCGGTCATCGCCGTGTTGAAGCAGACCTCACCGACGGCGTGGCCTTCGGCGCCGAGACCGAAGCCTTCGAGCACCGTGCCGTCAGCAAGCACCAACAGCGCGGTCGGTTTGTGGTCCGGCCAGGCGGGATCGTTGTCATATTGTGTCATGAGCGCGTTTCATAGTCCCCGCGGGCGCCGCCGTCAAAGCGGGAGAGGGGGGATTCACATGCGTTTTTGCATATTTGACAGGCCTCCTCCCGCCCGTAAGCTCGCCCGCACAATTTCCGGCAATTTGAGGGGCTTGCGAGGCAATAATGGACCAGACCACCCCGATTGTGCTGGTTCCGGGGCTGGCCTCCTCGGCCCGGATCTATGCGCCGGTCATCCCGGCGCTGTGGCGGTTCGGCCCGGTCATGATTGCCAACCATATCCGCGACGACAGTATGGCGGCGATTGCCGCCCGGGTGCTGAGCGAAGCGCCGCCGCGCTTCGCGCTCGCCGGCCATTCCATGGGCGGCTACATCGCGCTCGAGATCATGCGCCAGGCGCCTGAGCGTGTGGTCAGGCTTGCGCTGATCAACACCCAGGCGCGGCCTGACACGCCGGAGGCGACCGCGCGCCGCCGCGGCCTGATGGAGCGCGCCAGGCGCGGCGAGCTCCGCGCGATTCGCGAGGAGAGTTTTCCGGAGCTGGTGCACCCGTCGCGGCGCGACGATGCCGCTATCCTCAAGCTCGTGCATGCGCAGGACGAGGATGTCGGCGTCGAGGGCTATCTTCGGCAGCAGACCGCGATCATCGCGCGGGTGGATTCGCGGCCGACGCTTGCAGCGATCAAATGCCCGACATTGGTGCTGACGGGCGATGCTGACAGCACGATCCCGAATGCATTCTCGAAGGAGATGGCCGAAGCCATCGCCGGCGCAAGGCTCATAGTCCTGGATCGCTGCGGGCACCTGCCGCAAGCCGAGCAGCCGGAAGCGACCGCGCGGGCGCTGACCGGATGGCTCGGAACCGAGGTTGTCGAGGGGCCGCGAACGGCCTAAATCAGGCGTCAGATATTCAAAGGGATCACGATCATGCTGCGCGACGACATCAACAATGCGGTCAAGGAGGCCATGAAGGCCAAGGACGAGCGCAAGCTGTCCACGCTGCGCATGGTCAACTCGACGATCAAGAACGCCGACATCGACGCCCGCGGGCAGGGCAAGCCGCCGCTGTCGGACGCGGACCTGCTCGGCGTCTTCCAGAAGATGATCAAGCAGCGGCAGGAATCGGTCGAGCTCTACGAAAAAGGCGGCCGCGCCGAGCTCGCGGCCCAGGAGCGCGAGGAGATCGCGGTGATCTCGGCCTATCTGCCGAAGCAGATGTCGGACGACGAGGTGAAGAAGGCGATCGCGGATGCGATCGGTGAGACCGGTGCCGCCGGCATGAAGGACATGGGCAAGGTGATCGCGGTCTTGCGCGCGAAATACGCGGGACAGATGGATTTCGGCAAGGCGAGCGGCCTCGTGAAGGCGGCGCTGTCGGGCTAGGTCTTCCCCTCTCCCCCTGTGGGAGAGGGTGGCTCGCCGCATCGCGGCGAGACGGGTGAGGGGTTCTCTCCACGAGTGATCCTCTTCATGAGTCTTCGCGGAGAGATACCCCTCATCCGGCGCTTCGCGCCACCTTCTCCCACAAGGGGAGAAGGGCACTTTTGTTACGGCACTGATCCGGTCTACTCTCCCGACAGAAACAATCGGGAGGCAACCGATGACCGCCGTCAAACCGTTCCGCATCGCCGTCAGCGACGACATCCTCGCCGACCTCAAATCGCGTCTCGCGCGCACGCGCTGGCCGGAGGCGGAGCTGGTCGACGACTGGAGCCAGGGCGCGCCGCTGAAGTGGATCCAGGAGGTCTGTGCCTACTGGGCGAACGAGTACGACTGGCGGGCGCGTGAGGCCAAGCTCAACCGCTTCGAACAGTTCACCACCGAGATCGACGGGCTCGACATCCACTTCATCCACGCCCGCTCGAAGGAGCCGAACGCGCTGCCGCTGATAATCACCCATGGCTGGCCCGGCTCGATCGTGGAATTCCAGAAGGTGATCGCGCCGCTGACCGATCCCGCCGCGCATGGCGGCAATCGCGCGGATGCGTTTCACGTGATCTGTCCGTCGCTGCCGGGCTTCGGCTTCTCGGCCAAGCCGAAAACCAACGGCTGGGGCGTCGACCGCATCGCCGCGACCTGGGCCAAGCTGATGGAGCGGCTCGGCTATGCCAGCTACGGCGCGCAAGGCGGCGACTGGGGTTCGGCGGTGACGACGTCGCTCGGCGCGCAGGACCCGGCGCATTGCGCCGGCATCCACATCACGCTGTCGTTCAACTCGCCGCCGCGCATCGAGGGCGAGCCGACGGCGGAAGAGAAGCGGGCGCTCGCCGGCCTCAAGCATTATGTCGATCTCGACTCCGGCTATTCCAAGCAGCAGTCGACGCGGCCGCAGACGCTCGGCTATGGCCTGACGGATTCGCCGAGCGGGCAGGCGGCCTGGATCCTGGAAAAATTCTGGGCCTGGACCGATTGCAACGGGCACCCCGAGAACATCTTCAGCAGGGACGAACTGCTCGACAACGTCATGCTCTATTGGGCGACGGAGACGGCGACCTCCTCGGCGCGGCTCTACTGGGAAAGTTTTGGCAAGCGCCGCACCACGCCTGTCGTCAAGGTGCCGACGGGCGTGGCCGCCTTCCCCAAGGAGATCATCACGCCGGTGCGGCGCTGGATGGAGCCGAACTTTCCCAACATCATGCATTGGAGCGAGATGGAGAAGGGCGGCCACTTTGCGGCGTTCGAGCAGCCGGAGCTATTCGTGCGCGATGTCCGCAAGTTCTTCGCGACGGTGCGGTAACGTCATTCCGGGGCGACGCGCTAGCGTCGAACCCGGGATCCATCGGGCGGCGTTTCCTGCGGCTCGATGGATTCCGGGCTCGCCCTGCGGGCGCCCCGGAATGACGGGACTTGTTCCGCGCCCCTGTGGCTCTAGACTACACAACAACAAGACATCGGGAAACGATCCGGCCCATGCTCACCGAAGCCGCAACCTACGACGAACTCGTCCGCAATTTCCGCTGGGACATCCCTGACCGCTTCAACATGGCGGAGGCGTGTTGCGATCGCCATGCTGACGGCACGGGCCGGCTCGCGCTGATCTATGTCGACGAGAACGGTGCGACCAGCCGCACCTCCTTCGACGAGGTCGCCGAGATGTCGCGCCGCTTTGCCAATGTGCTGAAGGCGGACGGACTTGCGCGCGGCGACCGCGTCGCGGTGTTCCTGTCGCAATCGCTGGAATTGCCGATCGCGCATATGGCGGCGTTCCGCTCCGGGATGATCTCGATCCCGCTGTTCGCGCTGTTCGGCGAGGACGCACTGGAGTTCCGCCTGTCGAACTCCGAGGCCAAGGCCATCGTCACCGACGAGGGCGGCTGGGAGAAGCTCGCCAAGATCCGCGATCGCCTGCCGCAACTGAAGACGGTCTATGTCGTCGGCGGCCGCGCGCCGTCGGGCACGACATCGTTCTGGGACGCGGTGAAGGCCGCGTCACCCGACTTCGCGCGCGTGGACACCTCGTGCGACGATCCCGCGCTGATCATTTACACCTCGGGCACGACGGGCAATCCGAAGGGCGCGCTGCATGCGCACCGCGTCGTGCTCGGTCATCTCCCCAACGTCGAGATGTGTCACAACTTCCTGCCCAGGCCCGGCGATCTCATGTGGACGCCGGCGGATTGGGCGTGGATCGGTGGCCTCGTCAACGGCCTGCTCGCGTTCTGGTACCACGGCATCCCGCTGGTCGGCCACCGCGCGCGAAAATTCGAGCCGCAGGCGGCGATGCAGATGATGGCCGATCTTGCCGTGCGCAACGTCTTCCTGCCGCCGACTGCGCTGAAGCTGATGCGGCAGGCCGGCGTGAAGCATCCGGGCGTCAAGCTGCGCAGCATCTTCACCGGCGGTGAATCGCTCGGCGGCGAGTTGCTCGGCTGGGTGCGCGAGACTTTCGGCATCGATGCGCATGAGGTGTTCGGCCAGACCGAGTGCAATCTCGTGATCGGCAGCAACTCCAATCTGTTTCCGATCCGCCCCGGTTCGATGGGCAAGGCAACGCCGGGCTTCGACGTCCGTATCGTCAACGACAAGGGCGAGGAATTGCCGCGTGGCCAGCGCGGCATCATCGGCGTGCGCCAGCCGTGCCCTGTCACCATGCTCGAATATTGGCGCAATCCGGAAGCGACAGCGAAGAAATATGCCGGCGAGTTCCTGCTCACCGGCGATCTCGGCGTGCAGGACGAAGACGGCTATTTCTGGTACGTCAGCCGCGAGGACGACGTTATCACCACCGCCGGCTATCGCGTCGGCCCGTCCGAGATCGAGCACACGCTGATGAAGCATCCCTCGGTGGCCATGGCCGCCGTGGTCGGCATCCCCGATCCGATCCGCACCGAATCCATCAAGGCCTGGATCGTGCTGCGCCCCGGCTTCACGGGCAGCGATGTGCTGGCACGCGAGATTCAGGAGTTCGTCAAGGTGCAGCTCGCCGCCCACGAATATCCGCGCTTCGTCGCATTCGCCGAGACGTTGCCGATGACGGCGACGGGCAAGGTGCTGCGGCGCGAGCTGCGGGCCAAAGGCTGACTTCTTTCAAGGGCTGACGTCCGACAATGGCAAAGACTTCTCAAGCTGCGGGGCTTCACCGCGCCTCGCTCGACAAGCTGCACGATCTCGATGCGGCGCTCGAGCTGATGTATTACGGCTGGCGCGGCATGACGCTGGAGGCCGACGCCTATCTTGCGAAGCAGGGCCTGTCGCGCCCGCACCACCGCATCCTCTACGTGGTGGCGCGCCGGCCCGATATCGCGATTGGCGCGCTGCTCGAGGTTCTCGGCATCTCCAAGCAAGCCTTGAGCCGGCCGCTGAATCTGCTGCTCGAGCGCAAGCTCGTGACCTCGAAGCGCTCGCCCGAGCAGCATCGCTCGAAATTGCTGCGCCTGACCGCTGCCGGGCAGCGCATCGAGCAGCGCGCCTCCGACCACGAGCGCAACGTCATGCGCCAGGCCTTCGATCGCGCGGGGGTGTCGGGTGCGGCGGCATGGATGGCCGTCATGGAGGCGATCGCCGACCACAACTGACAGTCTCAAGTCAACGTAGTTGACATGAAGATCGTGCTTTGCCATTCTCCGCGTCAACGAGCGAGGGGAGGGCCGCGTCATGAGCGGACAGACGATGAATCGCGCGGCCGCCGAACCCTTTGTCGCGGCATGGTGCGCGAGCTGGCGCAAGGTCGATATCGACGCCGTCGTCGCGCATTTCGCCGAGAACGCGCAGATGCGCAGTCCTCTGGCGTTGACGCTGACCGGTTCTCCGGTCGTGACCGGCGCCGAGAACATCCGCGCCTATTGGCGGAAAGCCTATGGCCACATCGAAAGCGCCGACGTGAAGATCCTGAGCTGGAGCTGGGACGATACGATCGCGCGGTTGGTCGTGTGGTGGCAGCTCGGCGACACGCGCGCCAGCGAGTTCATGGATTTCGACGATGCCGGCCGCGTCGTCCGCAGCGAAGCCTTTTACGGGAAATAACCATGCGCCCAACGGATATCGTCCTGCTTCTCAACACGCTCTGGTTCGTCGGCGCCTTCGTCCAGTTCAGCATCGCGCAAACCAACACGCTGAAGATCCTGCTGCCGCGGGAAGAGCGCAGCAACCCGATCGCGCCGACGCTGGCGGCCAGCGTTGCATTCCTCGGTGGAATGAACCTGCCGATCGGGTTGTTGTCGCTCTATCTGCTGGCCGCGCGTCCAGCCTTCTTCCAGCCGATCGAAGCGCAGCTCGCGCTGTTCCTGTTTTTCTCCGCCTGCCATTTCAGCCAATTCGTCTACAACGTCCCCGTGCTGGTGCGTGGCGGCCGGGTCGGGGTCGCCTACTGGCCGGTGCTGAAAGGTCCGATGCTCCGGATCTTCGTCATCGACGCGGGCCTGTTCGCGGCCAATCTCGCCGTGGCGCTTCAGCTCGCGATCTAGCGCGACGGTTCCGAGAGCGCGGCCCGCAGCATGGCGGCAAGATCCTTGCGCCGGAACGGCTTGGTCAGAATGCGGGCCTCGCCGATCCCGTCGGGTGTCCTCACGGGATCCTGGCTATAGCCGGAGGTGAAGAGCACTTTGAGCCCGGGGCGCAGCTCGCATGCTTGTCTCGCCAGCTCAGGCCCGAACATGCCGCCGGGCATCACGACGTCGGTGAACAGCAACTGGATGTCGCCGGGCTGGCGCAGTACGTTCAGCGCTGCGGGTGCGTTCGATGTCGCGATGACCCGGTAGCCGAGCGCCATGAGCTCGTTCTCGACATAGGCTCGCACCATGTCGTCGTCTTCGACGAGGAGAATGGTCTCGTGTCCGGCCTGTGTGACGGTTTGCGCCGCCAGCGGCGGATCCGCGCTCGGCGGCGTTGCGAGACGGGGAAAGAACAGTTTGACGACGCTGCCTCGTCCCGGTTCGGACTGCATCTGCACGAGCCCGCCGGATTGCTGTGCAAAGCCGTAGACCATGCTGAGGCCGAGGCCGGTCCCCTTGCCGACTTCCTTGGTCGTGAAGAAAGGCTCGAAGGCGCGGCTCGCCACTTCGGAGCTCATGCCGCTACCGGTATCGGTCACCGCGACCATGACGTAGTCGCCGGGCCGCGGCTCGCCGTTGACATCGAGGTCGGATTCACCGAGCGAGCTGTTATGGACCTCGACCGTGAGCTTGCCGCCGTCCGGCATCGCGTCGCGCGCGTTGAGCACCAGGTTGAGCACGGCCGTCGTCAGCTGGCCGGGATCGACGCTGGCCGGCCACAGATCCGGTTCGAATGCGAAGCGGCACTCGATGTGCTCGCCCAGGGTTCGACGCAAGAGCTGCTCCATGCCGAGAACCTTCTCGGCAATGTCGATCTCTCGCGGCCGGAGCGGCTGCTTGCGCGCGAAGGCCAGCAGGCTCTTGGTCAGGTCGGAACCGCGCTCGGCGGCGGTCGCGATGTCGCCGGCGATCCGGTGCAATTCCTTGTTTCCCGCCAGCCTGTCGGCAAGATGCTCCGAATTGCCGAGAATGACGGTCAACAGATTGTTGAAATCATGCGCCACGCCGCCGGTGAGCTGGCCCATGGCTTCCATCTTCTGGGATTGGCTGAGCTTGTGGCTGAGATCCGCGATCGCGGCGCGCTGCTGCTCGAGCGACTCGGCCGTGCTGTTGAGCAGCGTCATCAATCCGCCGAGCTCGCCGCCCGGATGAGGCTCGGGAATGCGCGCGCTGAGATCGCCGCGTCCGAGTCTCTTGGCCATGACGGCGAGCCGCCTGACCTGTCGTCCGATGCTCACGGTCGTGAGAATCCATAAGCCGGCGAGCAGCAGCAGCGAGGCCACCGCGAGAATCGCCATGTCCTCGTAAAGCCGGCGGTTGGCCGCTGCGACCAATTCGTCCTTGGATCGTCCGACCAGGATGGTGAGGCCGGCCTTGCGGATCGAGGGCGAGCGGGAGACGCCCCAGATCTGGGTGCGGCCTTCGCGGTCGGTGACCTCCCGAAATGGCTCGCCATCGGGCGCGGCCGCGAAGCGGAACAGGTCGGAGCCCGCAATGGACCCGCCGACGGGCACGCTCCAGCCGCCGCCCTTGGGGGCGGCCAGCACCGTACCCTTGGCGTCGACGAGCAGGATGTCCTTCTCGGCGAGCAGGCGCTTGTCGTGAAACTCCGCGAATTTGTTCAGGTTGAAGGACGCGAGCAACACGAACTTGAGCGCGCCCCCATCCGTTCGCACGGGGTAGGCGATCTGGAGCACCGACAGTCCGGTGAGGCGGCCGAACACCGGCTCGACTGCGACGACGCCTTGAAGATTCTTGACCTCTTTGAAATAGCCGCGGTCGTTCAGGTCGAGCGTGCGGTTGGTCCGCAGCGAGTCACAGAACAGGTGGCCGTCGGGATCGATGGTCAGGATGCCCGTGAACTGCGGATATTCCTCGCGGACATCCGACAGGAACGCCGAGCACGCCGCCTTGTCCCGCGTGTCGAGGTCCCGGGCGCGGGCGAGACCATAGTGAAGCTGAGCGGTGCCCTGGATCTTCTCGTCGAGATCGCTGGCGATGTCGTCGGCGGATGCGGCCAGATTGGCCAAGGCCGCGTTGATTTCGCTGGACCTGTTCTGCACGAAGCGCAGCCCGACGAGGCTCGCCGGCACCAGCATGGCCGCGATGACGAGGATCAGTAACCGGGTACGCAGGCTCATCGGTGGGGCGGTCCGCTCTGGTCATCGCGTGTGTATGTTCGAAGGTAAAACTTGCTGACTATCGTCTGCCCAGTCCACAGGAATTCGCTCGAAAATCGCACAGAACATTAAAGAATTCGAGCCGCCTCGCGACCGCCGAGAGGCGTCGTCGTCGCTCTTGTCCAATATCCGGCATCGAGTTGCGCCCGCGCGCGGCGACGTTACTATCGTGGTCAATCCGCGCGCGACGCAAGATCGCGCCGATCTGTGGAGGAAGCTGATGTCCATCTCGGGCAAGGTCGATCCGGTGGTCCGTCCGGTCGCGGCGACCGATATCGCCGAGGCGCTGGTCGAGGGCCTGCGCGATTACCAGGCGCTGCCGCTTTACGGCCTCTGCTTCGGCGCACTCTATGCCGCCGGCGGCATCGCCATCATGCTGTGCCTCACCGCCTACGGCATGGTCTATCTGGTTTATCCCCTGGCGGCAGGCTTCGCGCTGATCGGGCCGTTCGTGGCGATCGGCCTCTACGAGGTCAGCCGCCGCCGCGAGCGCGGCGAACCGGTTTCCTTCGGCGCGATCTGGTCCGCCGTGCGCTCGCGCAGCGAGATCGGCTGGATGGCATTCGTCACGCTGTTCGTGTTCGTGGTCTGGATGTACCAGGTGCGGCTCCTGATAGCACTGCTGCTCGGCCTCAACGCCTCCTTCTCCAGCCTGCAGGAATTCATGACGGTCGTGCTCACGACCAACGAGGGCCTGCTGTTTCTCGGCATCGGCAACGTCGTCGGCGCCGTGCTGTCGCTGATCCTGTTCTCGCTGACCGTGGTGTCGTTTCCGCTGCTGCTCGACCGTGAGGTCGATTTCGTCACGGCGATGGTGACGAGCGTGCGCGCGGTGGTGACGAGCCCGCTGCCGATGATCTCGTGGGCCGCCGTGATCGTGATGCTGCTGATCGTCTCGGCGCTGCCCTATTTTCTCGGGCTGATCGTGACGTTGCCGGTGCTCGGCCACGCGACGTGGCATCTCTACCGGCGGCTGGTGGCGCCTGTGCCGTAATCTTGGTGTCGTCCCGGCGAACGCCGGGACCCATACCGCGTGATCTATCGATTGGAGTTGGCAGAAGTACCGAACGACGAATCTTCGTCAACCCCGTGCCTGTGATTATGGGTCCCGGATCTTCGCTTCGCTTCGCTTGTCCGGGACGACACTGTGTTTGTGGCGCCCTACGGCGTCTTGATCCCCATCGCCTTCAGCGCTTCCAGCATCTTCGCCGGCGGTGACATCTTGATCTGCGGCGCCTTGCCTGTCTCCAGCAGGCTCTTCAATCCGGAGAGGATCGCCGGCCAGCCGGTGCGGCCGCCGGAAAGGATGTCGTCGCTGAGCGCGCGGTCGTGGCGTTCGCTCATGGTGAGGCGGACGGCCTCACCGGCTGTCTCGATCTCGTAGGTGACGAGCGTGGAGCCGAGCTTTTCCACGAGGTCGGGCCAATTGACGTTCCAACTCACCGTGAGCTTGTTCGGCGGATTGTATTCGAACACCTCGCCTCGGATGTGCTCGGAGCCGTCGGGCGCGCGCACGATGAAGCTGCCGCCGAGATTCGGCTCCATCTCGACCGCAAAGCCGGAGAAATACTTTCGGCTGAACTCCGCCGAGGTCAGCGCCTCCCACACCTTCTCGGGCGTGGAGGCGATATAGATGGTGTAGACCGTGAGCGGCTTGAACTGATCGAGCTTCATTTTGCGTCGAATCCCTTGTTGAGCGCCGTGCGCGGGATGGCGAGCACCTGGCCTCGCTCCAGCAAGCTCTTGAGCCCGGACAGGATCGCGGGCCAGCCGTTGGAGACGGCGCCGAGATATTTGCCGCCCTCGACGAAGCCGTCATGCAACACGGTCAAACGCACGAGCGAGCCGAACGGTTCGATGGTGAACACGACGCGCGAGACCGGCTCGCTGCGCAGCTCCTCGAACTTGTGGTGCTTGAAGCTGTAGGACAATCGCCGCGGTGGATCGGATTCCAGGATCTCGCCGGAATCGGTGACCTCGCCGTCGAGCAGAAGCGCGAAGGGCGACCCGAGCTTCCAGTCGGAGCGAACCTCGGCGCCGAACCAGTATTGCCTGGTGAACGCGCTTGACGTCAGCGCCTCCCACAGCTTCTCCGGCGTGGTTTCGATGTAGGTGACATAGACGAATTCCGGCTTACTCATCGCGCTTCTCCAACTGCCGTTTCAACTCGCCGAGTGCGGCGAGCCTGCCGCGCTCGAATTTCTTGATCCAGCGTTCGCCGATCTGATGGATCGGCACCGGGTTGAGGTAGTGCAGCTTCTCGCGGCCGTGTTTGATGGTGGTGACGAGGTTGGCTTCTTCGAGAATGACAAGGTGCTTGGTCACGGCCTGCCGCGTCATGGCCAGACCCTCGCAGAGCTCGTTCAGCGTCTGGCCGTTCCTGGTGTGAAGCCGGTCCAACAGCGAGCGTCGCGAGGCATCGGCGAGCGCTTTGAAGACCTCATCCATGGTAGCGATAATAGGCAACCAAATGGTTGCATGTCAAGATGGTGTGTTGGGCACGCGCATTCGGCTGTGTTAGCGTCGAGGCTCAGCCAACGCAGATTGGTTCCGGGAGGACCTTCATGCTCCGTCGCGTGTCACTTGCTGCCGCCCTTGTTCTTTTCGTTGGCAGCACCGCCGCTCACGCGCAGAAGCAAACCATCGGCGCGCCGCCCGAAGCGTCCAACATGAAGCTCGTCGGCACCAGCGACCTGCAGGCCCGCAGCGCCTATCAGCCGACCATCCATCACCAGGGCGATCGCTGGATCGCCTATATCGGCCATCACGGCGGCACCGACGACGTGCCCGCGCCCGTCAACCCGATGACGGGCAAGGCCGAGCCGAACGGAACCTCGATCGTCGACGTCACCGATCCCGCACGGCCTAGGTATCTGCGGCATCTGCCGGGGCAGGAGGGCAGGTACGAATCCGGCGGCGCGCAGATGGTGCGGGTCTGCGACGGCAAGGCATTGCCGAAGGGCGATCCCAACGCGGTCTACATGCTCAGGACCTTCGGCGGCGAGGCACATGAGATCTGGAACGTCACTGATCCCGCCAGCCCCGTGCTCATCACGCGCATTGGCGGCCTGAAGGACACGCACAAGAGCTGGTGGGAATGCGACACCGGCATTGCCTATCTCGTCTCGGGCGCGCCGGACTGGCGCACACGGCGCATGACGCAAGTCTACGATCTCTCCGATCCCGCGCGTCCGCAGAAGATCCGCGATTTCGGCCTGCCGGGTCAGGAGCCCGGCTCGACCGGCGCGGTACCGACCGAGCTGCACGGACCGATCTCGACCGGGCCCGACGGCAACCGCGTCTATTTCGGCTACGGCACCAACAAGGGCGGCATCATGCAGATCGTCGACCGCGACAAGCTCCTGAACGGGCCGAAGGAGCCGACGCCGGACAATCTGCGCTATCCCGAGATTTCGCGCCTGCCGATGTCCGCCTTCAACGGCGCGCACACGACATTTCCGATGCTCGACATGCCCATCGCCGAATTTTCCGAGGACAAGGACGGCAAGACCCGCGACATCGTCATGATCGTGAATGAAGCGATCCTCAACGAATGCGGCGAGGCCCGGCAGCTGGTGTGGTTCGCCGACGTCACCACCGAGACGCGGCCGATGATGATCTCGAGCTACACCGTGCCGGAGGCGAGCGGGCAGTTCTGCCAGCGCGGCGGCCGCTTCGGCGCGCACTCCTCGAACGAGAGCATGGCGCCGGTCTATTACAAGAAGATGGCCTTCATCGCCTTCTTCAATGCCGGCGTGCGCGCGCTCGACATCCGCGATCCCTATCATCCCAAGGAGGTCGGCTATTTCATTCCGTCGATCACGGCCGCGACCGACAAGCGCTGCATCCCGATCGAAGGCGGCGAACGCTGCAAGGTCGCGATCCAGACCAACAATGTGGAGACCGACGACCGCGGCTACATCTACATCGTCGACCGCGCCAATACCGGCCTGCACATCCTCGAACTGACCGGTGCGGCGCGCGCAGCTGCCGGCCTGGCAAAGAATGGATGAGCTAGCTTCCGTTCCCGCTCGTCCCATGCATTAATACCTTCAAACCGCTTTCAGCCGAGTCCCTCCCATGATGTCCATGCAAGCCTACCTCGCCTTCCTCGCCGCCTGCATTGCGCTGGCGCTGCTGCCGGGGCCGATCGTCACCCTCGTCATCGCCAACGGCCTGCGCCACGGTACGCGTGCCGCGCTCACCAACGTGGCGGGCGCGCAAGCCGGGCTTGCCATCGTCATCGGCATCGTCGCGGTCGGCCTGACCTCGCTGATGGCGACCATGGGCTATTGGTTCGACTGGGTGCGCTTTGCCGGCGCCGCTTATCTCGTCTGGCTCGGCATCAAGCTGATCTGGGCGCCGGTCGAGGGCGTCTCGGTCGACACACCGCCTCCGCCGCCGCGCGGCGGGTTCTTCCTGCAAGGGTTTTTGGTGCTGCTGTCGAACCCGAAAGTGCTGGTGTTCTTCGGCGCCTTCATCCCGCAATTCATGGACATGAATCAGCCGCACTTTCCGCAAGTCGCGCTCTTGGGTGCGACCTTCATGGTCACCGCCGTGATGACGGACGCGCTCTACGCCATCGCCGCAGGCCGCGCGCGAAAATTCTTCTCGGCCCGCCGCACCCGGATGATGTCGCGCATCTCCGGCGGCTTCATGATCGGCGGCGGCATCTGGCTGGCGCTGACGAGGGCGAAATAATCCTGCTCCCAGCCGGTTCGGCTTGAACCCTTCGCGGCGGCAAAGCGTCCAATCGGGCATTTGCCGCTGCCGAAGGGTTTTGACGTGCCGAATTTACCGCCGCTGGTTTACGCGATGCTGCTTGCGCCGCTCGCGCTCATCCTGATTGCCGCCATCGTCAAGACCTGGCAGGTGCGCGAGGCACGAAGCTGGCCGCAGGCCGCGGGCAAGGTCATCACGTCGGTGGCCGAGCTGCGCGAGGTCAAGGTATCCGACGACGACCGCGAGGACGGCTATCGCACGGAGAACCGCAATTTCGCGAATGTCACTTACGAATACTCCGTCGGCGGCCGCAAGCTGCGCTGCAATCGCATCTCGATCGGCGAGGACCTCGGCAATTTCCAGGTCGCCGAGAAGCTGGCGAAATATCCCGCCGGCAGCATCGTCACCGTCTATTACAATCCGAAGCATCCGGATCAGGCCGTACTCGAGCGCGACCTGCCGAAGGGGCTGTGGGGCTGCCTCGGCGTCGGCTCGGCGATCGTGCTCGCGATCATCTTCGGCTCGGTCTTCGGGCTGAACCAGAGCTATCAATATCTCGCGCACCACATTGGCCGTCCGGATCTTGCCGGCCTCGTCGTCGCCTTCGGCGCGTTCGGTCTCGTCATCGCGCTGATGGCCTGGGCGGTGCGGCGGCAGGCCTCGATGGCGACGCGCTGGCCGGTCGTGCCGGGCACGATCAAGCTGTCCGCAATCGAGGAGTATCACGAGGCGAGCGAGCCCGGCGAGGCCCGCGGCCTCGAGATGTTCGGCAAGCGCGTGACCTACACCTATCGCTATCAGAACATCAGCTACACCAACGAATGCGCCCGCGTCGCAGCCGAAACGCCTGACGCTTCCGACGCAATGCTGAAGAAGCTGATGTCGCGCTACCAGGACGGCGCCGTCGTCGACGTCCGCGTCAATCCCGACAATCCGGCGGAAGCAACGCTCGACGCGCGCGGCGACGGCCGCATGGCCTACGTGCTGTGGGGCATTGCCGCGATCTTCGCCGCCCTGGCGCTGTTCGTCGCAACGCGCGGCGGCTAACCGGCCCGCAGCTCCGCCTCGATCTCCGCGAAAATCCTTGCCAGCCGCTCGGCCCATTGCTGCTGGCCCGTGTGGTCCGCGATGAGATCCTGCCGAATCTCGATGCCCGTGTTGACGAGGCCGCGGGCCTCGCCGTGGACGGGAATGGTGTAGTCGGTGAGGTCGTTCACCGCATAGGGCTCGTTGTCGCCGACGACGAGGTCGCCTTCGCCGCGCAGATGCTTCAGCAGCAGCTGCGGCAGCACGGTGTCGCGATTGTAGAGCGCGCCGATGTGCCAGGGCCGCGCGACGCCGGCATAGACAGGCGTGAAGCTGTGCAGCGACACCAGCACGGTCGGCCGCTTGGCATGCACGCGGGCGTCGATCGCGGCAGCGATGCGATCATGATAGGGCAGGAAGATCTCGCGGCGCCGCGCCTCGCGCTCCCATTGCGAAATCCCTTCGTTGCCCGGGATCGCGGTGGCTTCGGAGATGACCGGGATCGAGCTTGCCGCTTCGGGCGGACGGTTGCAGTCGATCACGAGCCGCGAATAGCGCTGCGCGATCAGATGCGCATCCAGCATTTGTGCCAGCAGCTCGGCGACGCCGGCGATGCCGATGTCCCAGCCGATGTGCCTGACCAGCTCGCTTTCCGCGACGCCGAGATCGCCGAGCGCGCGGGGCAGCACCCGCCCGTAATGATCCGAGGTGAGCAGGAAGGGCGATCGTCCTTCCGCATTCACCTCGTGCACCGGCGCAATGTCGCCCTTGCCGAGCAGTTGATCGGTCGCCTCGGCCGTACGCTGGTCCATCCTCATTGCCTCTGAAACGATAATTTGTGTAAACGGAGTAACGATATTGCACCGACGTCGCAACGTTAGAACAGCATGACCTCCGATCGCCTCTTCGTCTACGGCACCCTGATGCGCGGCTTCGACCATCCGATGGCGCGGCTGCTGGCGGGGCATGCGGATTTTCTGGGCGAAGCGACCTGCCGCGGCCGGCTCGTTCTGGTCAAGCATTATCCGGGATTGCTGCTGTCGGAGGCAGTATCCGACATCGTCCACGGCGAGCTCTTTCAGATGCGCGTGCCGGACGAGCTGCTGGGCGAGCTCGACATGTACGAGGCGTGCGGCGAAGGCTTTCCCGAGCCGACCGAATATCTGCGCCGGCTGGTCGACGTGACGCGCGCCGACGGCGCCATCGAGAAGGCCTGGACCTATGTCTACAACTGGCCCGTCACAGGCCTGCCGCATATCGAGTCCGGGCGCTTTCTGCAGCACTAAGCCGACAGCACTTCCTTCACCACGCGCACGTCGACTTCGTGCTCGACGTAACTCCATTCCTCGGTCCGCCTCAGCATCGCGACCAGCTCCTCAAACAGCGAAGCGTGCGCGGGGGCGAATTCGAACCAGGTGAGGAAATCGAAGGGCTCGCCGAGGTCGCGGCAATGATAGAGCTGGCGCGCGATGGCGGGCAGGTAGCGCATGCTGCTCGCAATGTGGTGCGATCTGTCCTCGAAGATCTTGCGGCGCTCTTCCTGCGTCAGCTCCCACCAGGCCTGCGATTTGCGGATCGGGATCAGCGCCGCAGAGGTTGCCTCAGGTCGGCCGAGCCCCGCCTGCACGGCTGTGAGCTGCTGCTTCTCGGCCCGCTCGGTGTAGCGCAGGCTGCTGGCGACGCCGACCAGCCGCCACGCATTGCGCGAGGGCACCAGCGGCAACGAGACGGCCTCGCTGTCGGTCACCGACAGCGCTGGTACGAAGGGCAGGGGCTCGCCCGTCACGGGTGCGACCGAGACGACACGCCAGCCCCCGCTCTGGCCGCCTCGAAACGTCCTGAACATGGCCCATGGAAGCGTGGAACCGGGCGCGGTTCAAGCTTTCCGTCGAAACTTTCACCTGTGAATAGCCGGGAGAAGCCACACATGCTTCGTATTTCCCGGGGCCGTCCCTATATGCCTATCCGGTTGGCCATAACGTCCGACTCAGCCCCAGAAATCAGCATAATGCGCTTCACGCCCCAATTCCTCGACGAGCTTCGTGCCCGGCTTTCGGTCTCCGAGGTCGTGGCCAAGCGCGTGAAGTTGAAGAAGGCGGGGCGGGAGTGGAAGGGGCTGTCGCCGTTCCAGCAGGAAAAGACGCCGTCCTTCTACGTCAACGACCAGAAGGGTTTTTACCACGACTTCTCCTCCGGCAAGCACGGCGACATCATCTCATTCGTGATGGAGACCGACGGCCTGCCGTTCGCCGAGGCCGTGGAGCGGCTCGCTGGCATGGCCGGCCTGGCGCTGCCGGCGGTGACGCCGGATGCGGCTCGGCAGGAGCAGCGGCGCCGCACGCTGCATGACGTCATGGATCTCGCCGCGACCTATTTCGCGGAGACGCTGGCCTCGCGCGTCGGCGCGAAAGCGCGCGGCTATCTCGCCGACCGCGCCATCTCTCCGGCGACGCAATTGCAGTTCCGCCTCGGCTATGCCTCGCCCGATCGCTTCGCGCTGAAGGAGCATCTCGGCAAGCTCGGAATCTCCGTCGAGGACATGGTCGAGACCGGGCTTCTGGTGGCGGGCGACGACATTCCCGTGCCCTACGACCGCTTCCGCGATCGCGTGATGTTTCCTATCACGGATTTGCGCGGCCGCGTCATCGCCTTCGGCGGGCGCGCGTTGGACAAGGACGTCGCTGCAAAATACCTGAACTCGCCGGAGACGCCGCTCTTCCACAAGGGCGACAATCTCTACAACCACCAGACCGCGCGCAAGGCGACGCATGACGGCGCATCGCTGATCGTGGTCGAGGGCTATGTCGACGTCATCGCCATGGTCACGACAGGTTTTCCCGGCGCCGTCGCGCCGCTCGGCACCGCGCTCACCGAAAACCAGCTCGCGCTGCTCTGGAAGATGGCGGACGAGCCGATCCTCTGCTTCGACGGCGACCGCGCCGGCCAGAAGGCGGCTTATCGTGCGGCCGATCTCGCGCTGCCCTTCCTCGCACCCGGAAAGAGCCTTCGTTTCGCGCTGCTGCCGGAGGGACAGGATCCGGACGATCTCGCGCGCTCCGGCGGCCGCGGCGCGATCGAGGAGGTGATCGGCGCGGCCCGCCCGCTCGCCGACATGATCTGGTCGCGCGAGCTCGAAGGCGGCAACTTTGCGACGCCCGAGCGCCGCGCTGCGCTGGAAGCGCGCATCAAGGAGCTGACCAACGGCATCCGCGACGAGGTGGTGCGGCGCTATTACCGCGACGAATTCGTCGAGCGGCTGCAGCGCGCCTTTGCGCCCGAGGGTGGGCGCGGCGGCTTCGGCGGCCGGGGCAATTTCCGCCAGGGCGGCGGCGGCCGCCAATTCCAGCCCCGCGGCGGGGCGGGCGCGAATCGATTCGGCGGTCAGGGATTCGGGAGCCAGGGCTTCGGAGGGCGGCGCGGTGCGCCCGGCCCCACCCCGTTACCGTCGGGTCCCTACCAGGCGGCTAGCCCCCAGCTGGCAGCGAGCCCGATCATGCGCGGCCAGCGCAGTGCCATCTCCCGCCGGGAGGCCCTGATCCTGCAAAGCCTGATCAACCACCCCTGGCTGCTGCACGACCATCTCGAGGAGGTCGCGGCCCTGGAGCTGGCCCATCCCGAGGCCCACAAGCTCCGGGCCGGCATCATCGCGGCTTTCGCCAACGACCATCACCATTCGCCAGACCCCGGCGAGCTCGCCGAGAAGATGCGCAGCGACCTCGAAAAAGGCGGATTTTCACAGCTTCTTCAACGGGTTGAGGGCGGGATCACCACCGCGGCGGTTTGGGGTGCCCGCGAAGGCGCGGCAAGGGACGATGTCCTCGCCACATGGCATCAGCTGGTTGCCTTGCATCGGCAATACCATTCACTACTTAGAGAGCTGAAAGACGCCGAGCTGGCCTTGGGGGAGGATCCCAGCGAGGCCAATTTGGCGTGGCTGCGTGACGTCAAGGCGCGTCTGGCCGAGGTCGACGGCACCGAAGCCCTGATCGAGGGTTTTGGCGAGCTGTCGGGCCGGTTCCAGAAGAGCATGTGATGAAAGAATCATGCGGACGGCCGGGCTAGGTACCGCTAAAAGACTCGCCAAATCCTGGGTTTGGCGGCAAAAACAGGGTTAATCGAGGCTTAACGGTCTTGTAGCACTTTGGCCCAGAGGCGGCCGCAGGCAGAACAGACGCGTCAGGAATGAATCCGCGCAATCGCTGTTGGCACTACACCTGCATCCGCTGCGACAAAGAGGCTGACGAAGCGTTAGGCAATTCCGGCGAGAGAGAGTTGGGGGTGGCGAGAGACATGCGCGCCGCCCTTTCTGTGTCGAGAACTGTCGAAGCGAGAGCGTCGAGCAACCGGTTCAAGTGATTTCACGCAAGGCGCGAAAAAGCGCCCCGCATGAAGCGCGTTTAGGAGCAATGGATGGCCACCAAGGCAAAGACGCTGCAGGCGAAGGACAAGGAAAAAGACGACAAGGCAGCGGATGCTCCGGAGAAGGATTCCCAGGACGCGCCCTCGCCGTTGCTCGATCTGTCCGACGCCGCCGTGAAGAAGATGATCAAGCAGGCCAAGAAGCGCGGCTTCGTGACCTTCGATCAGCTCAACGAAGTCTTGCCGTCCGATCAGACCTCGCCCGAACAGATCGAGGACATCATGTCGATGCTCTCGGACATGGGCATCAACGTCACCGAAGCCGACGATAGCGAAGGCGAGGAAGAAAAAGACGAGGGCGGCGAGGACGAGACCGACAACGAGCTCGTCGAAGTCACCCAGAAGGCCGTCACCGAGGTCAAGAAGAGCGAGCCCGGCGAGCGCACCGACGATCCCGTGCGCATGTATCTGCGCGAGATGGGCACGGTCGAGCTGCTGTCCCGCGAAGGCGAAATCGCCATCGCCAAGCGCATCGAGGCCGGCCGCGAGGCGATGATCGCAGGGCTGTGCGAAAGCCCGCTGACCTTCCAGGCCATCATCATCTGGCGCGACGAGCTCAACGAAGGCAAGATCTTCCTCCGCGACATCATCGATCTCGAAGCCACCTATGCCGGTCCTGACGCCAAGGCCGGCATGAACAACGCGATGATATCAGGCCCCACCGGCGAGAACGGCGAAGCTCCGGCCGAGGGCCAGGCCGCTGCAGTCGGTGCGCCCGCGCATGTCGCGCCGCCCGCAGCTCCGCCGTCGCCGACCCCGTTCCGCGCCGCGCAGCCTGCCGCCGGCGGGCAGGGTGGCGAAGAGAAGGATCCGGGCGAGACCGCCGCCGAAGCCGACATGGACGAGGACGACGAGTTCGAGAACCAGATGTCGCTGGCGGCGATCGAGGCCGAGCTCAAGCCGAAGGTCGTCGAGATCTTCGACAAGATCGCCGAGAGCTACAAGAAGCTGCGCAAGCTGCAAGAGCAGGACATCCAGAACCAGCTCGAGAGCACCTCGCATGGTCCCTCGCTGTCGCCGCACCAGGAGCGCAAGTACCGCAAGCTCAAGGACGAGATCATCGTCGAGGTGAAGTCGCTGCGTCTCAACCAGGCGCGTATCGATTCACTGGTCGAGCAGCTCTACGACATCAACAAGCGCCTCGTCTCGCATGAGGGCCGCCTGATGCGCCTTGCCGACAGCCACGGCGTCGCGCGCGAAGACTTCCTGCGCAACTACACCGGCTCGGAGCTCGATCCGCGCTGGCTCAACCGCGTCTCGAAACTCTCGGCCAAGGGCTGGAAGAATTTCGTCCACCACGAGAAGGACCGCATCAAGGACCTGCGCCACGAGGTGCATCAGCTCGCTGCCCTGACCGGCCTCGAGATCGTCGAGTTCCGCAAGATCGTGCACTCCGTGCAGAAGGGCGAGCGCGAAGCCCGCCAGGCCAAGAAGGAGATGGTGGAAGCCAACCTCCGTCTCGTGATCTCGATTGCGAAGAAGTACACCAACCGCGGCCTGCAGTTCCTCGACCTGATCCAGGAAGGCAACATCGGCCTGATGAAGGCGGTCGACAAGTTCGAGTACCGCCGCGGCTACAAGTTCTCGACCTACGCCACGTGGTGGATCCGGCAGGCGATCACGCGCTCGATCGCCGATCAGGCCCGCACCATCCGCATCCCCGTGCACATGATCGAGACGATCAACAAGATCGTGCGCACGAGCCGCCAGATGCTCAACGAGATCGGCCGCGAGCCGACCCCGGAAGAGCTCGCCGAGAAGCTCGGCATGCCGCTGGAGAAAGTGCGAAAAGTCCTCAAGATCGCCAAGGAGCCGTTGTCGCTGGAGACGCCGGTCGGTGATGAAGAGGATTCGCATCTCGGCGATTTCATCGAGGACAAGAACGCGATCCTCCCGATCGACGCCGCGATCCAGTCCAATTTGCGCGAGACCACCACGCGCGTGCTGGCGTCTCTGACGCCGCGCGAAGAACGCGTCCTGCGCATGCGCTTCGGCATCGGCATGAACACCGACCACACGCTGGAAGAAGTCGGCCAGCAGTTCTCGGTGACGAGAGAGCGTATCCGCCAGATCGAAGCGAAGGCGCTAAGGAAGCTGAAGCATCCGTCAAGGTCGCGAAAGCTGCGGAGCTTCTTGGATAATTGATCGGGGTTGTCATGCCCGGGCCTGACCCGGGCATCCATCCAAATCAAAACGGCGGGCCAAAAGCCCGCCGTTTTTTGTTTGTGCCTTCCGGCGTCATTCATTTCCAACATGAAAGGTGCGCTAATCTTCCCGGAATCCAGGTCGATGGCTCCAGTCTCGACGTTGCTGGGATCGACATCTATGCTTCGATAATGCCGGTTCACCTCACCGTCTACTACAACACCCGCTGCCCCGTCTGCGACGCCGGCATCGATTGGCAGCGCAACAAGCTGCTGGCGCTGGTGCGCGCGGGCACTGTTGAATTCAAGGACATCAACGAGCAGCCCGACGCGCTGGCGCATTTCAGCGCTTCGCTCGACGACATCAGGCGCCGCCTGCATGCGACCGACGAGGCCGGCCGGCTCATCGTCGGTGCGGATGTTGCGATTGCGCTGTGGCGGCTGACGCCGGGAGAGGGCTGGCTTGCGGCGTTGTTCGGCAATCGCGTCGCGCTGCCGGTCACGCGGTTCTGCTACGACCGGTTTGCCGATCTGCTGTTTGCCTGGAATAAATGGTGCGGGCGTTGGTGAACGCCTGCCTGTGTCGCCCTACTTCTTCTTCACCCCGACCCGCTCGATCCGCTTGATCTCGAGCGCCGGCTTGCCGCTCTTCTCCGCGATCTCGCGGTCCTGCTCCATGATGAAGGCGCGCGCGGGTTCGTCGCCGTCGAGGCCGCCGAGCAGCTCGGAGGGCACGCGGCGGTTGGAGCGTTGGGAATCGTCTTCATAGAAGACGTTGAAAAAGGCGAATTCGCCTTTGGGATTGGTTCCGGGTTTCTTGGCCATGGCGGCTTGTCGTCGATAAGGGCGTCATAGTCAAATGACTTTGGGACCAGCTGGAGGCGGGATTCGCCCCGAGGGGCAGGGTAGCCTCCGCGCCCCTGATGCACGGTAACCGCGCCGCCGGGAAGAAGCACCAAGGGCTTGCCACCGTCGGCGGATCGCAGCTCCCGCGGCACGCTTGACCTGAAGTTGATCTTGCGCAAACATGAAGCTTTCAATTGCTCCGCTGCATTTGGGAGCGCCTGATATGCCTGATTTGGCCATGGATTATTCCAAAATCTGTTTCGTCATCATGCCGTTCGGTTTGAAGAAGGTCGGCGACAAGGATGTCGATTTCAATGCGATCTATAGCGACATCTTCGTCCCCGCGATCGCCGCGGTCGACCTGCCTGAGGGCGGCAAGCTCGAGCCCCGACGCACCGATCAGGACTTCTTCTCAGCATTGATCACGCAGGACATGTTCGAGTATCTGGAATACTCGCGTTTCGCGTTGGCCGACATCAGCGGGCTCAACTTCAACGTCGCGTACGAGCTCGGCGTCCGGCACCGCGCCCGTGAGGCCGGCACCGCGATCTTTCGCCAGGGCAACGCCGCCCCGCCCTTCGATATCTCCTCAGTCAAGGCTTTTCCCTACGAGTATGCGCCGGCGACGGAGGCGCAGAAATCGCGCGAGCTGATCACGCAGGTGTTGACGGAATCGCTCAAGCGCAACCGGATCAACAGTCCGGTACGGCAGGCTCTCAACGTGCAGCGGCAGTCTCCACCGGTCAACGACCTGTTGGCACAGGCCGAGAATGAGATCCGCGCCTACAACGTGACCGGTGCAATGGAGATCTATCGCCAAGTGGTCGCGGTCGATCCCAACAATCCGTTGCCGCGGATGAAGCTCGGCCTGTTGTGCCGAGACAACGACATCTGGGATGAAGCGCTCGAACAATTCACCGCTGCGGCCGCGGCGTCGCCGACCTATAGCGAAGCCTGGCGCGAGAAGGGGGTCGCCGAGAACAAGGTCGCGCAGATCGCCAAGCAGCCGCCACTCGATTCCGATCCGGCGCCCGGCGAAACATCCCTTCGCGAGGCGATCAGGCTCAACCCGAAGGGGTTTGACGCGCTGGCATCGCTCGGCGGCGTCCTCAGGCGCGCCAAGCGCTTCGTGCCCGCACTTGCGGCCTACGAGCAGTCGATGAAAGTCTCGGGCGGACATCCCTATCCGCTGCTCAACGCGCTGAAGCTGCGGGCGCAGATCAACGGCCGTCTTGCACTTTCCGAGTCGGATGAGCTTGCGCTGGCGCGTGCCGCCCGCGTCCGGGAGGCGCAATTGAAACAGCAGCCGCCGTTCGACCGGCCCTGGTGCTATTTCGACCTCGCGGAGATCAAGCTCTACCAGGGAGATGCCGCCGCCTTTCTCCAGATAGCCAAGGATGGATTTGGCAATCTCGACACGGTGGACTCGCAGCGCAAGACCTTCATCGACGCTTTGCGCGGGCTGCTGCCCGTGGAGAGCGAGCTTCCGGGATTGAAGGCGGGCTTGGAGGAGCTGGAGAAGAAGCTGCCGTCGACGTGACCGAAACACGCCTCCGCTCATCAAGGGCGACGCGCGCTGCCGATCACGCCAATTGCCCGTGAGTTCAATGCAAACATCTTGGGGAGACGATGATGACCATCTTGGAGTCCGTTGCGGATAGTCAGGCCAAATGGTCGACCACCGCGAATGGCATGAAGTCGACGATCGATCGTGCGCGGTGGTGCGTGTTCGCCCTGTCGTCGCTCGGCGCGGTGTTGGCGTCCGTGGCGAGCCAGCTACCGGAAGGGAATGCCAATGCCCGCACCTGGGTCGCGATCACGGCTGCGATATGCCTCGCATTCGCGACCCTCTTCACGCAGCGCCTGCTCGGCCCCGAGCGTATCACGGCCTGGGTTCGCTCTCGCGCCATCTCGGAACGCCTGAAGCGCGAGGCCTACCGCTACGCGACGAAAGCTGCGCCTTATGACGATCCGGCCAAGGCGGACGACGTTCTCCGTACCGAGCTGCAGAAGATCGATGAAGATGCCAAGGAATTGCTCGAGCAGCAGATCCCGGCCAAGGACCAGGGATCATCGCCGCGCGTTTTTCTCGGGCTCGACGAATATCTGGCGAGGCGGACCAGCAAGCAGATCGCGTTCTATGAGGACCGCGCCAAGACGTACCAATCAACGGCCTCGCGGCTCAGGTCCCTGGAGCTGGCCTTGGCCGGAGCGGCGACGTTGCTCACGGCCGTTGCCAGCGTTGTTGCCAAGCCCGTGATTCTGGGCGTCCACTTCGATTTCGCCGCGCTGACGGCGGTGCTCACGACGCTCGGCGGCGCCGTGATCGCCCATATCGAGGCGGAGCGTTACAGCTTTCTCGTGGTGACGTATCGCGCAACGGCATTGCAGCTGCAGCGGCGCGTGGACGGCGCGAAGGCACCGCTGTCGGACTTCGTCAACGACTGCGAAAATATCCTGTCGGCGGAGAACGCCTCCTGGATCGCGAAACAGACGAGACAGTCCAAGTGAGTTCGATGTTGAGGTGCGTTCGACGTTGAGGTGAGTTCGATGCTCAGGTGAGCTCGATGTCGACCTGCGCAAATCGCGCGGCCCTCAATAAACGGCGGGCCAAAGCCCGCCGTTTATTTTTGGTCTTCAGCGTCACCCGGGGCTGGCGGGGCGACAACCTAGAATAGAATTCTATAGAAGGCGCCTTGCGATGGCAAGGCAAATCGAGGCGGCGTTGATGTCGCAGCGAGCGCATCAGATATGCGTTGGTCGCGACGTGTGATGTGGAACCAGATCGAAGCAATTGTTTGGATTGTCAAACCACTTTGTTCATCTTGGCGATCCGGCGACGCCGTGTGTCGCGACGCGTCGTGCGTGAAGGTGCGCGAGCCTGCTGTCTTCCCTGCGGCGTGCACACAATGTGATGCAATGTGCCCTTGGTGTTCGCTTGGCGGGTTCCATCGTCACGGTGCGCGTCTCAATGCGCGCGCGGACGCTTCGTCACCTTCTGCACCGCGAGCCGCGATCCGTGTCCGCCGCTTTTGCCGCTGTCCTCCTTGCGCCCCTGCGCCATGATCGCGCTGCCCATCGCGGCGGAACCGAATGTGATGAGGAAGGAGGCGAGCAGCAGGACCAGCGCAATGCCCGGTGCGCGGTCGGCGAAGATCAGCTCGCGCAGATGTCCGGGATTGAGCCAGAGCAGTCCGCCGACCAGCAGCGTCGCGGCACAGGCGCCGATCGCAAGGTTGATGGCGAGCAGGCGGAACAGGGGAATGCGGAGCAGGGCGGGGCGGCTCGGCTTGTTCTGATGGTCGGGCATGGCCGGTTGCCTCGGACGTTGTCGCGCCGGGGATGACAGAGGAGATGGATGTCTGCGGCCATCCATCTCATGTCGTCCGTGCCGCGATATTGACCCGCATCAAACCCGGACGCAACGTTTCACGGCGCCACCAGCTCCACGCGCCGGTTGAGTGAACGGCCGGCATCCGTCGCGTTCGAGCCGACCGGCGCCAGCAATCCGACGCCGGCGGTGCGCAGGCGCGTCGGCACGATCCGAAAGCTCTTCACCAGCTCGGCCGCGACCGCCTCCGCGCGCCGCCTCGACAGATCGAGATTGTAGTCATAGGCGCCCTGGCTGTCGGTATGGCCGACGATGAAGACGCTGAGCTGCGGCTGGCTCGCCAGCAGCTTCGAGATCTGCTCCAGCGTCGGGCGGCTTTCCGGTTTCAGCACGGCCTTGTCGGTGTCGAAATAGATGCCGTAGAGCGCGATGTGGCCGGTCTCGCCAAGGCCCTTCGCCATCGCGGCGGCGTCGACCATCTTGTTCGCGATGGCGCCTAGCTCGGCGACGGTGACCTGCGCGGTGATGTCCTGGTTGTTCTGGCTGACGAGGACGCTGGCATAGGTCTCCCGTCCGCCCTCGGTCTTGCGGCCGGCGAAGTAGCGGTAGTTGAAGCCGTCGACCCACATCTGCGGCACCGGCAGCGTGTCGATGCTCTCGGTGAAGGGAATGCCGCCGCAGGTGTCGGTGTCGCAGGCGAGCAAGGTCTCGAAGCCGGCCTTGGCGAGCTGCGTTTCGAAATTCCGCGACACCTCCAGGATCGAGGGACCGGGATTGGTGCGATAGGCGATGCGGACGATGCGGCCCTCGAGCCGCCGGGCATCGGTCGGCTGACCGTCCCGGAAGCTCGCGGCCTGCATCCGCGTCGCGTCGAAGTCCTTCACGGCATAGCCGGTGACGACGCTGCCGGCGAACCGGCCGATGCCGGGATAGTCGCGGCTGCCGGCGACGTCCCGCGTCTGCGCGGAGGCGGGAACTGCGTGCAGGCAGAGCAGGGTGGTAATGACGAGCATTCCCGGGATGTTGTGCAGCGCGGACATCGGCACTCTCTGTCGGTTGCGGGGGAAGGGGCGCAAAGCGTTAGTCTCGCGCGCCGCCCCGCCGGTTCTAACCGACGGGCCATTCCCGATCCGATTGCCGCGGAATTGCCGTCTGCCTCACGCCGCCGGCGCGGCCTGGCCGGCGGCCGCGCGCTCCTGCGCGGCCTGCTGGCGCTCCATCATGCTTTGCCAGAGCGCCGCGATGCTCGTTTGCGTCTGCGGCGCGATCAGGCAATGGCCTTCATGGTCGAAGCCGCAGAACCGCACCGACGGATCCTTCTTCACCTCGATCAGCGCCTGGTTGATCATCTCCAGGCACGTGAGCACCCCGCCGATATCGGGCAGGCGGGTGTGATGCAGGATATCCATCAGGCGGAACGTCATCACCGCGGGCTGGCCGAAGCTGATGCCGGGACGGCCGAGCTCGAGCAGCACGTTGACCGCCGGAAGCACGCCCCTGATGTGCTCGAGCACGCCGGCGACGTCCTCCACGCTGCAGGCGACGAGATGCGAGGCCTGGGGCGGGATCGTCACGGGCGCGCGCGGCGAAAGGCCGAGCGAACTGGTCACCTCCTGCTCGATCCACTGCCGTACCGCTGCGGGGGCGTTGCGAATCTGCTCGGCGGTCAAGGTAATTCCGGTCATGGCGCTTCTCCTGGGCGGCTCCTGCTCGCCGCAATCTAGGGAGCGGGGGCGTGAGACAGTTTGATGCGGATCAAGCCGGGTGCTTTGACGCTCGCTGCTTTCCCGGGCATGATCCGCGCGCTGCTTCGCGCCACGATTTTCTTCAAGGGATTGCTCCACATGCTGAGACTGCTTCTCGCCGCCGCGTCCGTCCTGTGTCTGGCCGGCGGAGCGGCGCAGGCCGCGCGCTGCGGCGGCGACTTCAACGCGTTCGTCGCCACCATGGCGCAGGAGGCCCAGGCCGCCGGCGTCTCGGCGAGCGTGACCAGCGCAGCGCTCAGTGGCGTGACTCCTGATGGTGCGGTGCTCGCCTTCGACCGGCGCCAGCGCCACACCTTCAACAAGAGTTTCGAGCAGTACGTCTCGACCCGCGTCGGCCCGGGCCGCATCAATGGCGGCCGCGCGCTGTTGCAGCGCCATGCCGCATTGCTCTCGCGCATCGAGCAGCAGTTCGGCGTGCCGCGCACTATCCTGGTCGCGATCTGGGGCCTGGAAAGCGATTTCGGCAAGGGCGACATCGGCAAGATGCCGGTGGTCCGCACGCTGGCGACGCTGGCGCATGATTGCCGCCGCACAGACCTTTTCCAGGGCGAGCTGCTCGCCGCGCTCAAGATCGTGCAGCGCGGCGACCTGCCGCTGCGCGATCTCATCGGCGCCTTTGCCGGCGAGATCGGCCAGACCCAGTTCCTGCCGTCGTCCTACATCAAATACGGCGTCGATTTCGACGGCGACGGCCATGTCGACCTCCGCCACAGCGTCCCCGACGTGCTCGCCTCCACCGCCAATTTGCTCCACACCAACGGCTTCAAGATGGGCCAGCCCTACGGCGAAGGCACCGCCAATTTCGAGGCGATGCGCGAGTGGAACAGGGCGGTAATCTACAGGAAGACCATCGGCTATTTCGCCGATCGCCTGGCGGGACAGTGACTTCACCCTCCCCTGGAGGGTGAAAGAGCAGGCAACGCTCACGTCCCCTTCGCCATCTTCTCCAGCCGCCGCTGCAGCGGCGCCCAGTACGTGCCCGGGCGGAAGCGCTGCAGTAAGTCCATGAAGCGCGCGTCGTTGCCGATCAGGATGCGCGGCTCGTTCTTCTCGATGCCCCTGATGATGCGCAGCGCGGCATCCTTCGGCGTGGTTCTTGCCGCGGTCTCGAACCGCTCGATCGACTGCGCGCGGCGGGCATTGTCGGTGACGCCGACACCGGTGCGGGAGTTGCGCGCGATCGCGGTGGCGACGCCGCCGGGATGCACGACCGACAGCTTGACGGGACTACCCGCAACGCCGAGCTCGTGCCGCACGCTCTCGGAAAAGCCGCGCACCGCGAATTTCGCCGCCGCATAGGCCGATTGTCCCGGCGGCGCGATGATGCCGAAGATCGAGGACAGGTTGACGATGTGCGCCTCGGGCCTCGTCTTCAGATGCGGCAGGAAGGCGCGCGTGCCGTGCACCACGCCCCAGAAATTGATGTCGAACAGCCAGTCCATCTGCGCTTGGTCGATCTCCTCGAACGAGCCCATCAGCGCCACGCCGGCATTGTTGACGACGATGCCGAGCGCGGGATGCGCCGCGGTCGCCTCCGCCGCGAATTGCGCGATGTCATCGGGCTCGCCGACGTCGACGCGATGCACGCTGACCCTGCGTGTTGCGCCGATCTCCGCAGCGAGCGTCTTCAGTCCGGCCTCGTCGCGATCAGCCAGCGCGAGATCGCAGCCGCGCTGCGCAAGCTCGATGGCCAGCGCGCGGCCGATGCCGCCGGCCGCTCCCGTGATGGCCGCAGCGCCCCGAATCCTCGTCATGTTCCCCCCCGTCAAGCCCGGATCGTGGAACTATGCTTTACATTTTTTCAGAATGGAACCGAACCACCTGGGAATTTGCTCCTTAACCTACGTTACGAAAGCAAGCATTGGGAGACGCTCATGGGACAAGCACAGCCATTTCGTGCAACTGCTCTGATCGTTGAGGACGACGCCATGCAGCGAGAGATGCTCAGTCTCCTGCTGGAAGAGAGCGGCTATCAGGTCATCCAGTGCGAAAGCGCCGAAGCCGCCGAGCGTGTGCTCGACAAGAGCGCCGGCGCGCTCTGCCTGATGATGACCGACGTGCAACTGGCCGGCCGTATGAACGGGGTCGAGCTGGCCCACGTCGCCAAGGATCGCAATCCCAAGCTCGACGTCGTCGTCACCTCCGGCCGTCCGCTGCGGCAGCCCTTGCCCGCGGGCGCAAAATTCTGGGCCAAGCCCTGGGCGCCGCTCGACGTCCTGCGCGAAGCCGAGATCGCGCAGCTGTCTTGACGCGCCTGGACGGCCACCTTCCTCGCCGCGCGGCGGGCTGGTAAGGTCCGGCCATGTCCTGGTCTTTCCTGCTTACCTCGCTGATCGTCGTCGCCTCGCCCGGCACCGGCGTGCTCTACACGCTGGCCGCCGCGCTGACGCGCGGCTCACGCGCCAGCGTCGCCGCGGCCTTCGGCTGCACGCTCGGGATCGTGCCGCACATGTGTGCGGCGATGCTGGGCCTCGCCGCGGTGCTCCACACCAGCGCGCTGGCCTTCGCCGCGCTGAAATGGGGCGGCGTGCTCTATTTGCTCTACATGTCCTGGCAGACGCTGCGCGAGAGCGGCGCGCTTTCGGTCGAAGGCGATATCAAAGAGCGTTCGAGCGGCCGCGTCATCGTGACAGGCTTTCTGATCAACATCCTCAATCCGAAGCAGTCGATCTTCTTCCTCGCCTTCCTGCCGCAGTTCATCGCCGTGGACGAGGCCCATGTGCTGGCGCGCATGCTGGAATTGAGCGGCGCCTTCATGGCGATGACCTTCGCGGTGTTCGTCGTCTACGGCCTCTGCGCCGCCTCCGTGCGCGAGCGCGTCATCTCCCGCCCGCGCGTCATGGCCTGGCTGCGCCGCAGTTTTGCGGCAGGCTTCGCCGCGCTCGGTGCCAAGCTGGCGTTCGCGGAGCGGTAATCTTCTCCGGCCAATAAAAAAGCGGGCCTCGCGCCCGCCACCTCTTACCCGACGCCCGGGCGGAGCGAGGCTCCACCCGGGCAAAGAACAAGCCTCGTTACTTCTTCTTCGCCTTCTTGGCCTTTTTCGCCTTCTTCTTCGTCGCCTTCTTCGCTTTCTTAGCCATAGGATCCTCTTCAGGGTTAATGGTGAAACGCGACACGAGGGATGCTCGGCGGAGGGCCAGCCTCGCAACATCCTCGACGACAAACTCAGCAGATTCGCAGGCGACTGCCCCGCGCAGTCACATCCCTGTCATCATGTTATCCACAGCTCAGATGCATTTTCGGGTGATTTCGGTCCGTGAATCCGCATCACGGGGTCGGCGATGCCTTTGCCGGCGACAGGCTTAACGATCCCCCAACAGCCCCGCGCCCTTCATGAATCCAAAACCAAAGCGGAACTTTCGAGGATCGCAGTGAGACTCCATTAAGCGCAATGGCCGCATCTTGTCCGCAAGAAAACGGGGATGGGTCATGGACGGACGGCTGCCAGGAACGGGGAGCGCGACGCTGCGCACGGCGCACGCGTCATGCTGAACGTACCGACATTGTGGACCGTCTTCGTCGTCAACTTCCTGGCGCTTGGCGTGATCTGGGCCTACGTGACGCGGTCCTATCCGAAGTTTGCCGCCGCGCGGTTCTGGATGGCGTCGTCCTTTGTCGGCGCAATCGGGGCGATGACGGCCCTGGCCCGCCTGTTCGTCGTGTCTCCCTTGCCGCTTCTGCTCGGCGCGGCCGGTGTGATCGCGGCGAGCTGCCTGGCGGCCATGGGCATTCAGCGCTTCTATGACCGCACCGTGTCGTGGCGCCTCATGGCGGGGACGGGAATCCTGAGCCTTGCCGGCGTCGCAATGTTCATGGTCGGCGTCGAGCACATGCAGCTGCGCATGCTCAGCTACACGTTCGGCCAGGCCCTGCCGCTGGTGCTGGCGCTGCGTCTGCTGCTGTGGCCGCCGGAAGGCCAGGTCAGTCCGGGCGCCCGACTGTCCGGCCTCGTCATTCTCACCATCATTGCGATCCTCTTGGTCCGCACGCTGGGCAATCTGCTCGGTCACGATTTCTCGGCGCGCGCCGGCGGTCAGGTTCATGCCGTGATGGTGCTGGGCCTGCTGTTCCTGTCGATGACGCTCAATTTCGGCTTCCTGCTGATGGCGATGGACCGCCTGCGGGGCGAGGTTGCCGACCTCGCGCTGCTCGACGATCTCACGGGCGTCGCCAACCGGCGGCATCTGCTGCAGCGCCTGACCGAGGAATGCGCCCGCTCCGAGCGCAGCGGCGCGCCGTTCTCGCTGCTGGTGATCGATCTCGACGGCTTCAAGACCATCAACGACACCCACGGCCATGCCGCCGGCGATGCCTGCCTGAAGCACTTCACCCTGATGGCGCAGACGCGGCTGCGGCCCGGCGACATGCTCGCCCGCACCGGCGGCGACGAGTTCTGCGTCGTGCTGCCGTCCTCGTCCCTGCGTGAGGCGGCCATGATTGCCCGCCGCGTGCTCGAGGTCTGCCGCCGGGATGCCGAGGCCTGCACCGGCGACGAGATCCCGATCGCGATTTCGATCGGCGTCGCGCAGTGGGATCACGGCATCGGCGCGTTCCCGGACCGCCTGATGGCCAACGCCGACCACGCGCTCTACGCCGCCAAGAAGAACGGCAAGAACGACTTCGCCGTCTACGATCCGGCGCCGCCGCTCTCGCCCGAGCCGGTTGGCCGCGGCCAGGCCGCACACAAATTCGCCTGAAGCGCGATACGATCGGGATGAACCGCCATCGCGTTTCAGGTGGTTGCTGGAGCATGATCTTTTCGAAAACCGCGGCGCACTTTTCCAGATCATGTTTTGGAGCCGTGCTAGATCAGGGTCCGTGATGGGATCCGCATGATGATTGCTCGCCTGCTCGTGGCCGCTGTCGCCGCACTGTTTCTGATCGGCCCCGCAACCGCTGACGATGCCGAGCTGACAAAGCTCGCGCGCGCCTCCGGCACGCCGGACATTCCCGGCCTCAGAATCGTCTGGCTCGCGCCATGGGGGGACGTCCGCGACGCAAATCCCTGGCGCAACATCATCGTGCACCAGACCGAAGGCCCGGCGGGCTCGGCGCGCGGCGGCGCGCAGGCGCAGGCAAAGGCCCCGACGCGGCGCGGCGTCACGGTGTGGGTGGAGACCGACGGCACGATCTATTGGGCGGTCGCGGAAAACCTGGTGCCGACCCATGGCGACGGCGCCAACCGCAACGACAACAAGTACATCGACAACAGCGCGACCTTCCGCCAGGTCGTGCGCGACAATTCGATCGGCGTCGAATTCGCCGGCAATTATCCCGACGTGACGACGGGCCCGACCGAAGCGCAGGTGGCGGCGTGGAAGATCCTCGTCAAGGTGCTGCGCGCCCGCTACGGCATCCCGCTCGATCATGTCTATGCGCACGACTGGATCGACTACAAGGACGCGCGCTATTGCGAAGGCTGCTGGCTTGCGACCCTCGCGCGGACGTGGGGGGAGTGACGGGAGCAGTCACACCGGCTGCGACATCCAGTCGAATAGCCGCCGCATCAGGCCCGGCTGTCGCGGCACTTGCGGCGGCTCGTCCGCGGCCAGCACGCGTTTGAAGAAGTAATCCAGGAACACCATGTCGTTCGGCTCGGTGACGGTGAACTGCTCTTCGCCGAAGAACACGCTGTAGCTGAAGAAGAACGGGCCCATGATCGGGATCGTCGCGGTCGACGCGTAGTCCTTCGAGATCACGAATTCCGACGGCTCGAGCCCGTGCTCGCGCATCGCCTGCTCGACCAGCGGCAGCTTGCGCATGAACTGGGCGGAGAATCCGCCGACGGTGGATTGCAGGATGATCGCCACGGTGTCCGTCCAATCGATGCCGTCGGTCCGATCGTGTTGCGTCGGTCGATCGGCCGCGTGGGTTCAAGTCGGGACGGTTTTAGGACGGACGCGGAGCGGGGACTGTGAGCGTCGTCTCATTGGAATGCGGAGTTGCACCCCGCATCACCCAGCCAACAAAAAAGCCGGCGTTGCCGCCGGCTTTCTGTCTTTTCGATCCGCCAATTTCTGGTGCTGTCAAAACCCCGCTTAATGCGCGGCTTCCAGCGCGGCCTGTTCGGCCCTTGCGATCGTGCCCTTGACCGCGGATTGCACCTTCTCGAAGGCGCGAACCTCGATCTGGCGGACGCGCTCGCGCGACACGCCGAACTCGGCAGCGAGGTCTTCCAGCGTCATCGGCTCATCGGCGAGGCGGCGGGCCTCGAAGATGCGGCGTTCGCGCGGGTTGAGCACGCCCATGGCGCCGTTCAGCGCGTCACGGCGTTCGTCATATTCCTCGTGCTCGGCCAGCATGGCTTCCTGGTTGGGCGTGTTGTCGACCAGCCAGTCCTGCCATTCGCCGGCTTCGCCGTCGTCGCGGATCGGTGCGTTGAGCGACGCGTCGCCACCGAGGCGGCGGTTCATGTCGATCACGTCCTGATCGGTGACGCCGAGACGCTTGGCAATGATCTTCACCTGGTCGGGGCGCAGATCGCCTTCGTCCAGCGCGTTGATCTTGCTCTTCGCCTTGCGCAGGTTGAAGAACAGCTTCTTCTGGTTCGCGGTGGTGCCCATTTTCACGAGCGACCAGGAACGCAGGATGTACTCTTGAATCGACGCCTTGATCCACCACATGGCGTAGGTGGCGAGACGGAATCCCTTCTCGGGTTCGAAACGCTTCACCGCCTGCATCAGGCCGACATTGCCTTCCGAGACGACCTCGGAGATCGGCAAGCCGTAGCCGCGATAGCCCATGGCGATCTTGGCGACGAGCCGGAGATGGCTGGTGACGAGTTGGTGCGCCGCGTCGCGATCGTCATGCTCGCGCCAACGCTTGGCGAGCATGTATTCCTGCTGGGGTTCCAGCATCGGGAACTTGCGGATCTCGGCGAGGTAACGAGATAAGCCGGATTCTCCATTGAGGACCGGCAGAGCAGCGGTACGGGCCATACTGAAGCCCTCCAAGGTTCAGGCCCCCGACAGCGGCGGGCCAGGCAGACGACCGCTGTGTTAAAGCCGGCCGTAGCTGCGATGTTCCGCGTTGGTCATTTCCAACGCAGGCGCAATATACCCCATGGAGGGTCAAAAAGGGAAGGATTGCTGACGTCACGTCCCCGTGTGGCAGCTATAACTTTTTGTAATGTAACGCTTTTCTTAAAGCTCCTGCGTCATTGCGCCGCTTTCAGCGAAGCTTGCAGGAGAAGCAAATCCTCCGGCAAAGGCGCCTCCCAGTGGAGTAATTCTCCGGTCCTTGGGTGCTCCAATACCAGCAAATAGGCATGCAGGGCTTGCCGGCCCAGCGCGGCCAGGGCTGCCTGCGATTCCGGGCCGAGCTGGTTCGCCTTGGTCTTGAAATGCGGGCCATAGACCGCATCGCCCATCAGGGGATGGCCGATATGGGCGAGGTGGACGCGGATCTGGTGGGTGCGTCCGGTCTCGAGCTCGCAGGCGAGCAGCGTCGCGATCGGCTTGCCGTCGCGCCCGCTAAAACTCTCCAGGATTTCCCAATGGGTCACCGCCTCGCGGCCGCCCTGGCGCACCGCCATCTTCTCGCGCGCATGCGGGTGGCGGTCGATCGGCGCATCAACGGTGCCGCGATGCCGGCCGGGCACGCCCCAGGCGAAGGCCATGTAGCCGCGGCGCATCTGGCCGGTGCGGCCATGGTCGGCGAATTGCGCTGTCAGCGAGGCATGGGCGAGGTCGTTCTTGGCGACCACCATCAACCCGGTCGTGTCCTTGTCGAGCCGGTGCACGATGCCGGGACGGCGCACCCCGCCGATGCCGGAGAGCGAGGTGCCGCAATGGGCGATCAGCGCATTCACCAGCGTGCCGGTCTCGTGGCCGGCGGCGGGATGCACCACCAGCCCCTTGGGCTTGTTGAGAACGACGATGTCGTCGTCCTCGAACACGATATCGAGGGCGATATCCTCCCCCTTCGGCTCCGGCGGAGCCGCCTCCGGCACGTCGATTATGATCGTATCGCCGGATGCGACGTGATAAGCGGGGTCGCGGACCGCGGAGGCCTTCAGGTGTACTGCGCCCGCCAGGATCAGGGCTTTCAGCCTCGATCGCGACAGCTCCGGCAACCGCGCCGCCAGCACGCGGTCGAGCCGGGCCGAACCCTCGTCGCCGGCGACGACAACCTCCAACCTTTGCGCAGAGCCAGAATTTTCCATGACGACGTCTGATACCGCTGTTCCCGAACCGAGCCCCGAGCAGGCCGCGCTGTTCGCGCGGGTGCGGCGGATGATGCTGATCGCGGGGTTGACCACGGCGCTGGCGATCTGCGCCGTGCTGATCGCGGTGGGCTACCGCCTTTTCAAGTCGGAGGGAAGGGCGGCCGAGCCGGTCGGCGACGTCACCGCCACCCTGCCCAAGGGCGCCAAAATCGTCTCGACCGGCCTCGCCGGCGACCGCCTCGTGATCACGCTGGATCTTAACGGGGTCACCGAGATCAGGACCTTCGATGCCCATACCCTGAAGCCGGCCGGACGGCTGAAATTCGCCAATGAGCCCTAAAAGGCCTGTCGGGGTCCTTGCGGCGAACAAATTTCGAGGCTATTGGCTAGCCCTCACGCTCCCTTCGTCTAGCGGTTAGGACGCGGCCCTCTCAAGGCTGAAACAGGGGTTCGATTCCCCTAGGGAGCGCCATTTGTCTTTAAGACAGTCTTTCCCTTGATCTCCACTTGATTATTCCGCCCTTTGGGTGAGCCAATGGCATTGGCGATCAATATTCGGGCCGACAACGAGTCAGCAGGCGAGCTCGAGCGGCTGTGGGATCAGGTTGCCGTGTTCGAGGCCGAGCCTTCGATGCGCGCCCTCGGCTACCGGCCCCATTTTACATTTGCGATCTACGACGGACCCGAGATCGCCGAGAAGACCGCGTGGGACGTCATGCTTGCGGCCATTGGTAGCGAAACCCGGCTGCCGATCGCGTTCAAACGAATTCGCTGGTTCGAAGGTTCTCCGCTCGTCCTCTGGGCCGAGCCGGAGGCCGACGAAACCCTGGCTCGCATCCACCGCGCGATCAGCGCGGCCATCGATCCAGCGCATTGTCGTCCACATTATCGCCCCGGCGCCTGGACGCCGCATTGCACGCTCGGCACCGCCATTGCCGACGAACGGCGCGATGCTGCGATTGCCTTTGCCAGGGCGTTTGATCGCCGCATCGAAGTGCTGTTCGACGTCGCGGATTGCGTTGTCTTTCCGCCCGTGCGGATCATCGCCGAGCGAAAGCTACCGTCGTAGCCGGTCATCGCTTCGGCGTGATTGATGGCATGCATCGAACGCGTGCCGTACAGGCTCCCTCACGCCGTCGTGCCGTCAATCGAGCGCCGGATCACCCGCTGCACCTCCGCGTTCGAGAGGAATAAATCGTGGTTGATGATGCCCCAGCCTTCCGCCGAGGCATCGACCACGCGGACGCCGAGCCGCGCGATGACCGCCTTCTCGGCGGCGCCGACCCTGGTCATGCCGCCTGCGAGCTGTCCCGACAGCGCCAATGCGCGATCGTTGGTCGCGGCGATCACGGTGATCTTGCCGGCGAGCGGGCCGATGCGCTGGACCGCCGACGAGAACACGTCCATGTCGATATCAGGCGCGGCGAACACCACCGCGCCGATCTTGCTCGTGACCGTGTCGCCGTATCGCCCGTAGAGCTGACGCAGGCTCTCTAGCGTCAACATGGTTCCCATGCTGTGCGCGACGATGTGCACCCGGCCCGGCCCCGGTGCTGACACCAGCGCCGAGAGCACGCGCTCGAATTCGTCGCGCGACCACATCGCGCTGTCGCGGTCATAGGCGTAGTCGAACAGTCCGGCCTTGGAGGGCCAGGCGAACACCATGGTCCGGCCGCGGAACCGGATCGCATCGGAGAGATAGGCGCCATCCAGCACCGCCGTCTCGAACGTCTGCTTGAAGCCGTGCACATAGATCAGCACGTCGCCTCCGCCGGCCTGCGTCGCGAGATCGCCGGCGTCGGCTGGCGCGGTTTCGAGCCGATCGAGACGCCAGCCGCCAAGTCCGACCGAGGCGAGAGACAGGCGGCTCTCATCGGGCGCCACCAGCTTGGCCCGCGCCACCGTCATGCTCGTCGCACGCTCCGGACCGAACCAGGGTTTGGCGCGAGCACCGTTCACGGGCTTGCGCGTGGTGGCGACGAGCAACGTGGGATCGACGGAGAGCGACGATGCATCATAGCGCGCGCCGGTCGCACCCAGCCCGGCGCATCCGCCGAGCGCGAGCGCACTGCCCGCCGACATCAATCCGCCAAGGAAAGCGCGGCGCGAAGCAGAATGACGGGACGCAAATTGTGGAAGATGTCGGACGATCACACGGAACCTCAGGGAACTTGCCCACCGTAACGCCGCCCCGTCTATCCCCTGAATGACAATGGGGGCGAGAAGACGGCGGGAGCCTCCTCGCGTACATCTTGGTGTTCGAGTGATTGCCCGGTCAGTCGACGATCTCGATGGAATGGACCTCGCACCAATCCCGCAATGCCCGCTTTGTCGCCCTGTTCCGATAGTCATGCCAAGCATCGATCGCTCCCCATCGAGAGAGGAGGTTCTTGAATTTCTGATAGGCGCCGCGCTTGCTGAAGATGTCGCGAACGTCGTCCAGGTCACTCGGCAGGTGCTCGCGGACGAAATCCAGCACAAGCGGCTTGCCGAGGCTGAGATCTCGCGAGTTCGGCATCGGCAGGTATTTGGTCTCGTCGTCGATATCGTCAGGCAGTTCGTCGTCTTCGAGCTCCTGCAGGCTGTCGTCGTCGAACTGGTAGTAGATTTTTCCTGTCTGCCTGCAGACGAAGGTGCGGCACCCACCCATGCCGCCGCTGGCGTCGGCGAACTCGAAAGCCTGAAGGATGTCTCCAAAGCGAACTGGCATGATCGGCTCCATCACGGCGAGCATACAGGGGGAAGCGGCCAAACAAAAACACAAGCACAGTTTGGGACGAAGTGCCGCCCGTCGGGCAAAACACCCCGATCCGCTGTCAACCCCTTCCGCCGAAAATATTCCACTTTACCGAAATTCGGATTTATCGTATGTATCGGCCATCCCAGCCCACCAAAGGGGCGGTCGTACGTCGTTTCGAGCGCGGGCTGGGAGTTGCGGTGGACGCGGGCGGCGTTAAAGGCGGAGCTTGCGCGTGCAGGGCGGGATGAACCTCGTGAGCACGCGTGGCCCGCAAAGACGAACGGCGCTGCTTGCGTACGGCGAAACCGTGTGGTCCTGGCCGTCGTTGCTATATCCGCTCACAGCAGCTCCAGCGCCTCGCGCGACGGGGCTATCGGCAGCCAGTGCGGGATGCGCCGCTTGGCGAGCCAGTAGGGCCGCCACAGCGACATCCAGCTTTCGCGGTCGAGCGGCGCCGTCCCCCAGTCACATTGCCTGATGTCGAGCTGCGACAGATCATGCCTGTGCAGCCATTGGCGGGCGGCCCACCACAATTCGCGCGAGACTTCGGTGTTGCCGGGGCCCTTGAGATCGACGATGTTCGGCAGCGGATCGCGATGGCGGGAAATCCGCAACGTCGCAAGCCGCTCGCCGTCCTTCCGGATGCTCCAGAGGCGGGCCCGATTGTGTGCGAGGCTGCTGCCGAATGTTTTGAGGCAGTTCCGCATCGCTCTCGCCTCGTCGACGATGGCAGCCATCGAATCCAGCGGCGTGAAGTCGTAGCCGGCCATCCGGCCGGGCCGCAGCCACATGTCGGCGATCACTGTGCGGCCGAGATTGACCTGCAAGGCAACGATCGTTTGCCAATCGCTTGCGGCCGAACGTGCGGCATCGATGCGCATGTCCGGCGTCCACGGCCGCTCGATCAGGTCATGCCCCAGCGTCGTGGGTTGAGAGGAAAACCAGGCCCAGAGCCAGATCGGACGCAACCGCGCAGTCTTCACTCGCCCGGGCTCGCGGGTGAACTCGCGTGCGATCCATGCGGCCATCGGCTCATGCGCGATCTCGGCAGCATCGGCCACGAGCTGGAGCCATGCCGGCGCCAGCTTGGGAGAGCGCGGAAGGTAGTTCGCGATCCGCCGGCGAAACAGCTCGCCATCGGGCAATCGCGGGATCGGGCGCGCAAAGGCTTCCGGCGGCAGCTTGCGCAGCCACAGCGGAACGCCGGCGGCAATCGCCGCCTCCGCGAGCGGGCGGCCGTCAATTACGCCGGCAATCGCGCGCGCGGGATCGAGCCGGACCTGCGGAACGGCCAGCGCGAAGAGCAGCGCGGGAAAGCTTGCAGCAAGGTCCGCAAGGCGCGAGTGCCGCAAGGCCAAGGTGCGCACCGCGCCCTGGAAGCGCGGATGATAGCGCCGAAGCCTGCGTTCGAGCAGGTCGGAACGGCCGGCCGCCTGACGGGGGGCCAGCAGAACAAGGGATGTCATGCCAATAGATCTCGATCGCAGGCTAAAGGCTGCGGCAGATTCAATTTGAGATGGGGTCTTGGGATTTCACCCGGGATCGATCCCGGGGGCGCATCAAATATCGTGCGTCGAACCCGGGAAGCGTGCTGTCGTAGACATGGTCGCCTCCAAAACGAAATTGCGCGCATCCCATAGCTCGGCATCGGCCGGATTGCAACCCGAGACTGCATTGTGTTGCTGCGGCCTCGCAGCAGCGGCGCAGCAATATGCATGCTGCGTCGGCATTGGCGGAGGTGGTCGTTGTTGCCAAAATCTGCACTATGCGCCCCGCACCTCCGGAGCTGCTGCCGGGCCTTTGGAGATTTTGGCAATTTCCTTTTGGGAGTGACGATATGAGCGGCTTGGTGATCTCTGGCGGCCGGGTGGTGGATCCCGCGAGTGGGATGGACGCCGTCGGCGACGTGGCGGTGGTGGATGGCAGGATCGCCGCCGTCGGCACGGGCCTCGGCGGCGCCGAGTGGGTGATCGACGCCACCGGCCTTGTGGTCGCGCCCGGCTTCATCGATCTGCACGCGCACGGCCAGTCGGTCCCCGCCGACCGCATGCAGGCCTTCGACGGCGTCACGACCACGCTTGATCTCGAGGCCGGCGTGCTGCCGGTCGCCTCCTGGTACGAGCGGCAGGCCAGGGAAGGCCGCGTGCTGAACTACGGCGCCGCCACCAATTGGGCGTTTGCCCGCATCGGTGCGATGACGGGCTCCAATGCCGAGAGTTCGCTGGAGGCGTTCGGCAACGCCATGCGCGACCGCCGCTGGATGGACAACGTCGCGACCGACGCCGAGGTCGCCGGCGTTCTGGAACGGCTTTCGCGCGGCCTGAACGAAGGGGGCATCGGCATCGGTATCCTCAATGCCTATGCGCCAGGCGCCGGCGTGCAGGAGCTGACCGCCGTCTGCCAGCTCGCGGCCGCGCAGAACGTGCCGACCTTCACCCACGTCGCCTTCATGTCGCGCATCGACCCCGAGAGCGCGGTGGAGGCCTATGTTCGCCTGATCGGCTATGCCGGCGCCACCGGCGCGCACATGCACATCTGCCATTTCAACTCGTCGAGCAAGACCGACGTCGAGCGCTGCCGCGCGCTGATCGAAAAGGCGCAAGCGCAGGGCCTGCCGATTACGGTCGAGGCCTATCCTTACGGCACCGGCTCCACCGTGCTGGCCGCCGCCTTCTTCAGCGACCCCGAATTCGTCGAGCGCAACGGCACCGGATACGATTCCGTGCAGCGCGTCACCGACGGCTATCGCTTCCACGACCGCGAGGAGCTGTTGAAGGCGCAGGCCGAAGAGCCGTCCTCGCTGGTGCTCTGGCACATCCTCGACACCGAGCACAACGCGCATCACCGCGACCTGCTCGATATGTCGGTGCTGTATCCCGGCGGCGCCATCGCCTCCGACGCGATGCCGTGGACCACGTCGGACGGCAAGACCTACACCGGCGATGCCTGGCCGCTGCCTGACGATGCCACCTCGCATCCGCGCTCGGCCGGCTGCTTCACCAAGTTCATCCGCGAATGGGTGCGCGAGCGCAAGACCGTGTCGCTGCTGGAAGGCGTGCGCAAATGCGCGCTGATCCCGGCGGAGATCCTGTCGCAGAGCACGCCCGCGATGCGCGCCAAGGGCAGGCTGGCCAAGGACGCCGATGCCGACATCGTCGTGTTCGACTACGAGAAGCTCTCGGATCGCGCCACCTTCACGGCGATGAACCGTCCGTCGGAAGGCGTGCGGCACCTCGTCGTCAGCGGCCAGCCGTTGATCAGCGACGGCATTCTCGATGTCGCGGCGCGGCCGGGAAAACCCGTGCGCCGTCCCGTCGCCGAGAGCTGACCCATGCCGGTCCCCATTCTGCTGGTCACGGGCTTTCTGGGGGCGGGCAAGACCACGGTGGTGAACCATCTGCTGGCGCATGCGGATGGACGGCGCATCGCCGCAATCGTCAACGATTTCGGCGCCATCAACATCGATGCGGAATTGATCGCCGGCGCCAGCGATGGCGTCGTCAGCCTCGCCAATGGCTGCATCTGCTGCTCGCTCGAAGGCGACCTGCTCCGCACGCTGTCGACGCTGCTGCGGCGCGATCCGAAGCCGGACACTATCGTGATCGAGACCAGCGGCGTCGCCGACCCCGCCGACATCGTGCGCAATCTGATGGACCCCGTGATCCTGCGCGAGGCGCCGCTGGAGACGGTGCTCTGCGTGATCGACGCCGGCACGCCGCCGTCAGCTCTGGACGACGCGCTCCAGCGCTCGCAACTGCGCGTCGCCGATATCATTGCGCTCAGCAAGCTCGATCTGGCGGACGAGGGCGCGGGCGTGCGGATGCGCGAGGCCCTCCGCGCCCAGCGTCTTCCCGCTGTGGTGGTCGATGCGCCACACGGCGCAATTCCGACCGCGCTGCTGTTTCCCGCGCATGTCGATCGCGCGCCCGCGCCGCGCGAGCCCGGGCCAAAGCGCCCGGCAGAAGAACGCTTCGAGACCTTGAGCTGGACCTCGGAGCACCCGCTCTCATTGCCGCGCCTGCAGCAGGCGATCGGCAAGCTGGCACCGAAGCTGGCGCGCGCAAAAGGCCTGTTCGAAACGGTCGAGAAGCCCGGGCACCAGATGGTGTTTCAGTTCGCCGCCGGCCGCGCCACGCTGGCCACGGGCGATGCGCCCGCACCGGGCGTGCCGCGCTCGCGGATCGTCTTCATCACGGAGCTCGGCGTGCTCTCGCGCGCCGAGCTCGACGCGATCATGGAGCCTTGCGTTGCGGGCGGTTGAGGCGAGCGCCGGGTCGCGATCAGTCTCGTATGCTCGTGGTTCGGCTACGGCATATCGTTCAGCTGCAACCGCCGCATCCGCCACCACCTCCTCCGCCGCCTCCTCCGCAACCCCCGCCGCCACTGTCGCCGCTGCTCATCGTCTGCGACGCGCTATAGACGGAGGCATGGGCGGTCCCTGTCAGCACGACGGCGCCGGTCAGCGCGACGGCGAGGAGCAGCTCGTTGTCGAGCGGCGCACGCGAGGCGCGCTCATGCGAGGCCTGATAGCCCTCGAGCACGTTGGTGCCGGCCCGCGTGCGTCGTGGCGCTGTAGCCAGCACGATACCGCCGACCACTGTGACCACGATCAGAAACACCAGAAAATCGACGGGATGATGCCGCGAGGAGCCTATCAAGGCCTTGGTGATCCCAAACACCACCAGCAGCCCGACGAAGGGCAGGACCGTCATGCGGAAGGACGCCATCTGCTCTTGGCTCGGACAATAGCCGGACCGTTGCAGGCGTTGCTGGATGCGCTCGACAATCGGCTCGATCGCCGTCTGGAATTGCTGACGGGTCATGTCGGGTTGGAATTGCATCCGCGGCGGTTGGCCGATCAGGCCAGCCAACGGCGCCTGGTCGGTCACGCTGATCTTGCGACCGTCGGGCTCGATGACGGCGCCGTTTCCGGAAGTGAGGGTGAACAGTACGGCGTCGCCGAGCCGGCGCGCACCCCCGGCGAGATAAGCCAGCTCCAGGATGCCCAGTCGGCCACTCGGTTGCGCGCTCGGACCAATCTCCGACTTGAGGCGGAAGCCGAGCCAAAAGATCGTGAAGGCGAGAGCCAGATAGAGCGTGAGGAAAGGGCCGGCAGTCCAGTCGAAAGGATTCCATGCCATGGGTTCACCTTTTAGATAAACGTCGGATCCAGGCCATCGGTCTCGGAACGATCAGCCAGTTGCTGCGGTCCGTCACGCGATAGCGCGGACGTCCGAAGCGAAGATGCGTCGCGGGCCACAATTCGGCGGCAGGCGGCCCGAAGAATTGCTCGTGCAGCGCCAGCGTCTCGGCATATTGCCGGCGATAGACCATCTGCGCCTCGGGCCCGCCCGGTGTTGGATCATGATGCAGCGGTGCCCGGAGCGCCTCGCCGCACCAGATCGTCCAATAGTCGCGTGAGTAGATCAGGTGCTGATGCCAGACTTCGTCGACCACCTCGCTCGGCGTCACCGGTGCCGGCGCAACGACAGCGAGAAAGCAGAAGCGCCGATAGGCATCGACCGCCGCACGGGCCTCGTCGAGGCGCCAGCCGTGATCGCGTGCGAGCCGGCGGGTGAAGTTCAGCGGTGTATCGGGTTCGAAATCATGCTGCGCAATGCGCTGCCACAGGGCCTGTCGCGGGGGTGTCCAAACCGGGGCGTTCGACTGCGGATCGACCTTGATGGGCGTCTCCTGCAACGAAAGATCCGAATGCTCTTCCATATACCGAGAATAGCACGGGCGAGGGACCCGTACGAGGGGTTGAACGAGGACTTTCCGTCCCGATATAGAGGAGATGCCGGTAATGCCGGGCTTCAGCCCTCCGTCGGCCTCAACAGAGCGCTATCGCTTCCACGTCTTCGCGCCTCACGCAAACTGCGCGATGCCGTGTCCGACCGACCAGTTCTCCTTGGGCGCATCGAGCACGTTGACGAACACGTCTTCCGGCCGGATGCCCGGATTTGCCCCGAGACGATCGGCGATCTGGCGATACAGCGCCTTCTTCTGCTCAGGCGTGCGCGAGGCGAACACGGTGATCTGGATCATCACCGCGTCTTCGCTGCGCGCGACGCCGTAACCCCTGCCGCAGCGGAAGTTCGCAGGCTCGTGTTCGGTGATGGACATGAACGCGTCGTCCTCGGGCACGTCGAGCGCATCACGCATGGCGTGATAGAGGCCGTCGAGAATCGCCTGCCGGTAGGCTTCGGACTTGCCGGCGCGCATCGCGATGTGAAGCAGAGGCATGAGCGGGTCCCTTTGCATGCGGGCTCGATCCGGCGGCGCAGGTCGCGTCGCCGGCTCGTCCCATTGACGGAACGGACTATCAATCCCATCTGGTTTTTGACACGATGTCGAGAAAGCATCTTCTTGACATTGTGTCAAATACTTTGAGGAGCCGGATTTGAGGCCGCGTGAATTCGATCACGACGAGGTGCTGCGCATCGCGTTCGACCAGTTCTGGCGCAACGGCGTGCGCGGCACCTCGCTGTCCGACATTGCGCGCGATGCCGGCGTGCAGCGCGGCAGTCTCTACAATGCCTTCGGCAGCAAGGAGGCGCTGTTCCTGCAGGCCTATGAACGCTATGCGGGGGATTATCTCGCGGCGCTGCAAAAGGCGCTCGGCGCGGGCAGCTTGCGCAAGCGCCTCACTGCGTTCTTCGATCTCACCATCACCAATTTCCGCTCCGGCACGCCGCCGCGCGGCTGTCCGACGACGCGCGGGCTGATGGAGCTCGGCGCCGCCGAAGGCGAGGGGCTGGACGACGACGCGCGCGAGGCGTTTGCAAGCCTCATCGCGCGCATCACCGCGCTGGTTCAGGACACGTTGTCGGCAGGCGCGGCGCGCGGCGAGTTCGACGGCAATGCCGCGGCCGCGGCGCTGCACATCGTCACCGTGACGCGCGGCCTTGCCGTGCTCGAACGTGCCTTCGGCGACGAGCCGCAATTGCGCAAGATCGCCGCGCATACCATCGATCTCGTGCTCGGCAAGAAAGGCGGCTAGGTGTCAGCACGAGGCCAGCGCGTTGACCGCTCGCGTTGCCGCAGCTTCCTTGCCGGAGCCGACGAACTGGCCGACGATGGATTCGATCTCGCCCGGCTGCGTGCGGCGCGCCACCGCGAGCAATCGCATCAATTCGGCCTCGTCCTTCGACAAGCGCCGGCACGACGGCGGCATGAAGCACAGCTCGCAGGGCCGGCCGCTGCGCAGGATCCTGACGAGGGCGGCGGCGCGGGCCACCAGCAGCGGACTGTCGGAGATGCCCGGCGCCTCGTCGGCAAAGCGATAGGCCGCTTCCCAGCAATCGGACGCGCCGGTCGTATAGGCCGCGCCGATGAACCGGAACAGCGACAGCGCGACGCGGCAGAAATCATCGTAGCTGTCGACCAAGGGGCGCGCCGCAAGCGCGGCCTGCAGCGGACAGAGCCGCATCGGGCCGGCGTCCGGCGTCGCCGCAGAACCGCAGACATCCGGGTTCATGAACGACCTCGTCAATGCAATGTCGGGCTTCCGACCAGCCAGCTTTTCATCGCCATGGTCCGGCCATGGTCGATGGACCGCACCCGCCGGTCGGGCAGGATGAGACCCGCCATGCGGAAGATCGTCGCCAGGCCCCGCACGGGCGCGAGCGCCCAATCGGCGCCGACCGGCGGAAGCCAGCTCTCGAATTGCTCGCGCACGACGTCGATCCGATCCTGTTGGGCCGCGGCAATGGCGTGCAGAATTCCGTGCTCGCTCTCAGACATGCGCGGACAGGTCGGGCAGTGCACCTCGATGGCCGTATGGGCCGTGCAGGCGAAGATCTCGACGATCGATTCCAGCGAGAGCACGGCATCGCCGACGCGGAAATGGTCGTACACCTCCTGGATGTCGGCGGCGTTCGGAACGGCGCCGCCGCTGCGCGCCTTGGCGCGAAATCCCCAGATGAAGAGCCGTTCCGCCGCGCAGAGTGCGGGAAGGTCGAGCGACGCTGATGATGTCGATGAATGCATGAAGCCTCTCGCCCTTGGCTGCGCTCACGCCACAGCTGGCGCTGATTGTCTGCATCGATCGTTCGGCCAGAGCCCTCTGCAAGTCAACGCGCGGAAGGGCGATATCGAGGTGTTCTAGATTTGAAGAGGTTTACATTGGGATGCGGGACCGTGTCGGCGGAATGCGAAAGCGGTGGGCGGCTGCAGGCCTCCGGTGTGGGCCCTTTGCGGAACCCGAATGCTTAAAGCTTTGCTAAGGGGATCGGGATAAATTGGCATATCTGTACCGCCAATTTTGCGAGCCCCGATGTTTTTCTCCCGCATCAGTTTCAAGCTGGTTCTCATTGTCGGCATCAGCCTGCTCGGCATGATCGCGCTGGCCCCGATCGCGCTGTCGACGCTGCGCGCGCAGATGGTCGCCGATCGCCAGGCCAAGACGCAGCACATGGTCGATGTCGGTTACGGCATCCTCGCGCACTATCAGAAGCTGGAGAGCGAAGGAAAACTCCCGCGCGAGCAGGCCCAGGCGGCTGCCATGGCCGAAATCAAGAGCTTGCGTTACGACAAGGTCGAGTATTTCTGGATCAACGACATGACCCCCAAGATGGTCATGCACCCGATCAAGCCCGAGCTCGACGGCAAAGATCTCTCCGGCATGAAGGATCCTGCCGGCAATGCGCTGTTCATGGGCTTCGTCGACGTCGTCAAGAAGCAGGGCGCGGGCTTCTACGGCTACCTCTGGCCGAAGCCCGGCTTCGACCAGCCGGTCGGGAAAATCTCCTATGTGAAGGGCTTTGCGCCCTGGGGCTGGATCATCGGCACCGGCATCTATCTCGACGACGTCGACGCTGTCTTCCGCCAGGCCGCGACGACGTTCGGCTATGTCTGTCTGGCCGTGCTGGTGCTGGTGCTGGGCGCCTCGTTCCTGATCGGCCGCAGCGTGACCCGGCCACTCGCAAGGATCACCGCGCTGACCGAGCGGCTTGCCGCCGGCGACAGCGCGTTCGAGGTGCCCTATACCGACCACAACAACGAGGTCGGCGGGCTCGCCAAGGCGCTGGCCGTGTTCAAGGACAACGCATCGGCGGTCAGCCGGATGCATGACGAGCAGCAGGAGTTGAAGCAGCGGGCCGACGGCGAGAAGCGCAAGGCGATGGCCGATCTCGCCGGCAAGTTCGAGGCGAGCGTCCAGGCCGTCGTCCGCGACGTCTTCAACGAGGCGCGCGCGATGCAGCAGGCCGCGCAAGGCATGTCGGAGACCGCCAACAAGGCGAGCGATCGCGCGAGCATCGTTGCATCCGCCTGCCAGCAGGCCTCGGACAACGTGCAGACGGTGGCCTCCGCCGCCGGCGAATTGTCGTCCTCGATATCGGAGATCAGCCAGCGCGTCGCGCAGGCCGCGACCGTGGCCGACAAGGCCGCCGCCGACGGACAGCGCACCAACGACACCGTGCAGGGGCTGGCCGCGGCCGCGCACAAGATCGGCGAGGTCATCGACCTCATCAACCAGATCGCCTCGCAGACCAATCTGCTCGCGCTCAACGCCACCATCGAGGCGGCGCGCGCCGGCGAAGCCGGCAAGGGCTTTGCGGTGGTCGCGAGCGAAGTGAAATCGCTGGCGAGCCAGACCGCGAAGGCCACCGACGAGATCGGCGCGCAGATCACCGCGATCCAGGCCGAGACCAATCAGGTCGTCGGCAACATCGAGAGCATCCGCGCCACCATCATGGAGGTCAACGAAATCTCCTCCTCGATCGCCGCCGCCGTCGAGGAGCAGGGCGCAGCCACGCAGGCGATCGCCCGCAGCGTGCAGGAGGCAGCCTCCGGCACCGACCAGGTCTCGCAAAACATCTCCGGCGTCACCGACGCCACCGCGGCGACCGGCCAGGCCGCCGGCCTCGTGCTGCAATCGAGCGGCCGCTTGACGCAGAAGCTGCAAGCGCTCGAAAACGAGGTCAGCACCTTCGTCGCGGGCGTGCGGGCGGCCTGATCGTCGCCGACGCGGTCTGCCGCGGCGCGGATAATTCGCCGCGCCGCCGCGCGTGCAGCGCGTCGAAATTCCGGCCGGCGGGAGCGGTCATCGCGGCCGGTGTTCTCGCCCTTGACGGCTGCGGCTAAAGTGAAGAAGCAGGATCATCGAACCTGCCGACCCACGCCTTGCCGCGTGGGCATGGAGACCGCCGCATGTCGTTCAAAAAGCTCCTGATCGCCAATCGCGGCGAGATCGCCATCCGTATCGCGCGCGCTGCGGCCGATGCCGGCATCGCGACGGTCGCGATCCATCCCGCCGACGATGCGCTGTCGCTGCACGTGCGCGTGGCCGATGATGCCGTCGAAATCCCCGGCCGCGGCGCCCGGGCCTATCTCGACATCGAGGCGGTGGTGAAAGCGGCGAAGGCGGCCGGCTGCGACGCCGTGCATCCGGGCTATGGCTTTCTCAGCGAGAACGCGGCATTCGCCAGGGCTTGCGCCGATGGCGGCCTGACCTTCGTCGGCCCAAAGCCGGCCGCGCTCGAATTGTTCGGCGACAAGGTCGCGGCACGGCAATTGGCAAAGCGTTGCGGCGTCCCCATCATCGCCGGCACCAGCGGGCCGTCCACCCTCGAAGAGATCACCGCGTTCTTCACCTCGCTCGGCAGCCATGCGGCGATCGTGATCAAGGCAATGGCCGGCGGCGGCGGGCGCGGCATGCGCGTGGTGGAGAGCGCATCCGAGCTCGCGGAGGCCTATGCGCGCTGCCAATCCGAGGCCAAGGCCGCGTTCGGCTTCGACGGCGTCTATGCCGAGCGGCTGATCCGGCAGGCGCGCCATATCGAGGTGCAGATCATCGGCGACAAGCACGGCGCGATCTCCCATCTCTGGGAGCGCGAATGCACCATCCAGCGTCGCCACCAGAAGCTGATCGAGGTCGCGCCAAGTCCCTCGCTGAGCGATCCCCTGCGCGGCCGCATCATCGAGGCGGCGAAGCAGCTTGCGACGGCAGCCTCTTACGACAATCTCGGCACATTCGAATTCCTGGTCGACGGCACCGCCGAGGACAGCTTTGCCTTCATCGAGGCCAATCCCCGGCTGCAGGTCGAGCACACCGTGACGGAAGAGGTGCTCGGGCTCGATCTCGTGCGCGCCCAGCTCGCGGTCGCCGCGGGCGCGACGCTGGCTTCGCTCGGCCTCGCGCAAGGATCGATCCCGAAGCCGCGCGGCCATGCCATGCAGCTCCGCGTCAACATGGAGACGTTGGACGAGACGGGCGCGACGCATCCGACCGGTGGCGCGCTCGCCGTGTTCGAGCCGCCGTCGGGGCCCGGCGTGCGCGTCGATAGTTTTGGTTACGCCGGCTACAAGACCAGCGCGGCCTTCGACTCGCTGCTGGCGAAGGTCATCGTGCATACGCCGGGCGAAGCCTGGCACGACGTGGTCGCCAAGGCCTCGCGCGCCTTGCGCGAATTCCGGATCGACGGCGTCGTCACCAACATCGCTTTCCTCCAGGCGGTGCTGACGCATCCCGATTTCAGGACCAACCGGATCGCGACCGATTTCATCGATCGCAACATCGCAAAGCTCGTCGAGGCCGCCGATGGCGCGGCCAAGCCGCTCTACTTCGCCGCGACCGAGCGAAGCGGGCCGCACGCTGCTGAGGTTCACGTCGCGCAGATCGTGCCCGAAGGTACGGTCATGGTCGCGGCGCCGCTGCAGGGAACCATCGTCACCATCCAGGTGAAGGAGGGCGAGATCGTGCGTCCCGGCCAGCAGCTCGCCGTGATCGAGTCCATGAAGATGGAGCATCTCGTGATGGCCGAGCAGGGCGGGCGGGTCATGAAGCTCGTGGCCGGCGACGGCGTCACGCTCCTGCACGGCGAGCCGATCCTGTATCTGGAACCGCTCGACGTCGCGGCCGATCACGCGGCCGCGGAAGCCGACATCGATCTCGATCACATCCGCCCCGACCTTGCCGAACTGATCGCGCGCCAGGCCAACACGCTGGATGCGAACCGTCCGTCATCGGTCGAGCGCCGCCGCAACACCAACCAGCGCACAGCGCGCGAGAACGTCGCGCAGCTCGTCGACGAAGGCTCGTTCATGGAGTACGGCAGCCTGGCCATCGCCGCCCAGCGGCGCCGGCGCAAGCTCGACGATCTCATCAAGAACACGCCGGCCGACGGCCTCGTCATGGGTGTCGCTACGGTGAATGGCGAGAAGTTCGGCCCCGAAGGCGCGCGCTGCATCGTCGTGGCCTATGATTACACCGTGCTCGCGGGCACGCAGGGCCATATGAACCACAAGAAGATCGACCGCATGCTGACGCTGGCGGAAGACTGGCGCGTGCCGCTGGTGTTTTACGCCGAAGGCGGCGGCGGCCGGCCCGGCGACACCGACCGGCTCGGCATGACGGGGCTCGACGGCCCGTCCTTCGTGCAATTCGCAAGGCTCTCCGGCCTCGTGCCTGTCGTCGGCGTGGTCTCCGGCTATTGCTTCGCCGGCAACGCCGCGATGCTCGGCTGCTGCGACGTCATCATCGCCACCAAGAACGCCTCGATCGGCATGGGCGGTCCCGCCATGATCGAAGGCGGCGGCCTCGGCGTCTATCATCCGGCCGAGGTCGGCCCTGTCTCGTTCCAGTCGCCGAACGGCGTCATCGACATCCTCGTCGAGGACGAGGAAGAGGCGACGTCCGTCGCGCAAAAATACCTGTCCTATTTCCAGGGCGCCGTGACGGAGTGGGAGGCCGCCGACCAGCGCCTGCTCCGCCGCGCCATCCCCGAGAACCGCCTGCGAGTCTACGACATCCGCAGCGTGATCGACCTCGTCGCCGACAAGGACAGTGTGCTGGAGCTGCGCCGCGACTACGGCGTCGGCATGATCACCGCGCTGATCCGCATCGAGGGCAAGCCGTTCGGCCTGATCGCCAACAATCCGCGCCATCTCGGCGGTGCCATCGATGCCGACGCCGGCGACAAGGCCGCGCGCTTCCTGCAGCTCTGCGATGCCTTCGATCTGCCCATCGTCTCGCTCTGCGACACGCCCGGCTTCATGGTCGGCCCCGAAGCCGAGAAGACCGCGATCGTGCGCCACGTCTCGCGCATGTTCGTGACCGGCGCGAGCCTCACCGTGCCGCTGTTCGGCATCGTGCTGCGCAAGGGCTATGGCTTAGGGGCACAGTCGATGATCGGCGGCGGCTTCCACGCCTCGTTCTTCACCGCGGCCTGGCCGACCGGCGAGTTCGGCGGCATGGGCCTGGAGGGCTATGTCCGCCTCGGCTTCCGCAAGGAGATGGAGGCGATCGCCGATCCCGAGGAGCGCGAGACCTATTACCGCAACAAGGTCGCCGAGCTCTACGCGAACGGCAAGGCCGTCTCGATCGCCTCGGTGTTCGAGATCGACAACGTCATCGACCCCGCCGAGACCCGACGCTGGATCATGGCAGGCTTGCGGACCGTGCCGACGCCGCCGGCCAGGGCGGGGAAAAAGCGGCCGTGTATCGACACGTGGTGAGGGCGGTGCAGCAATAGCTCCTTCCCTGTTCCCGATTGACATCCCCGCCTGTGGTGCCAGACTTTGCACAATAATACAGGGTGGAGACGTCCGCGATGGCGAGCCTGTCGGCCTCGAACCATGTCGCCCGTGTCTTGTCCGTCGCCAATCATGTGGCCGACGTCGATGCCTCCTCGCGCATTGCCAATTCCTGGCGGCGCTCCCTGATCAGCCACAAGCTTGATCCCGCCCGCCGGGGACCGCCGCAGACGCTCACCGAAGCCGAGGTTCGGCATGTCGCCGAACCCATGGAGGAGACGATCCGCCTCGCCACGTCCGAGCTCGAGGATCTCGCGCGCGTGCTGCGGGACGCCGGCTATTGCGTCAATCTCGCTGATGCCAACGCGACCATGCTGTTCAGCCGCTTGCCGGGCGAGGCCGACACCGAGATCTTCCTGCGCTGGAAGGTCTATACCGGCTCGAATTTTTCGGAGGCCCAGGAAGGCACCAACGGGCTCGGCACCTGCCTTGCCGAGCAAAAGCCGATCCTGGTTCATCGCGACGAGCATTTTCGCGAGCAATGGGGCATCTTCTCCTGCGCGGTGACGCCGTTGTTCGATCCTGCCGGTCGCATCGCCGGCGCCGTCAACATCACCTCGTGTCGTGATGACCTCAGCCGCGCTGCGCACCAACTCGCGCTCGCGGTCGCGATGCAGGCGACGCGCCGCATCGAGGGCGCGATCTTTCGCGACCATTTCCGCGATGCTTGGATCGCCACCGTGCCGGGCGATGGCGGCAGCGGCCTCCTCGCCTATGACGACGATCGCCGCGTTGTCGGCGCCTGCCGGTCCGCGCGCGCCCTGCTGGGCATCACCGACGGCCTGATCGCGTCCGGCATCGACCTGTCGCGCTACGTCAAGTTCGATCACCACGCCGCGCGCGAGGCGGGCGACATCGTCCAGCTGCGCCGCGCCGACGGCAGTCCTTTGGGACAGGGGCAGATCGCGCCGCCGCAGCGCGCGCGGCCGCTCGCCAGGCGCCGCGATCCGCCCGTCGATCGCTTCGACGCGCTGCACCGGCTCGCCGGCGGCGATCCCGGCCTGATCGGAAGCGTGAAACGGCTGAAGCGCATCGGCGACCACAATCTGCCGGTGCTGCTGCAGGGCGAGACCGGCGTCGGCAAGGACGTGTTCGCGCGCGCCATTCACGCCGCAAGCAACCGGGCGCGCAACAATTACGTCGCGCTGAATTGCGCGGCGATGCCCGAGAGCCTGATCGACGCCGAGCTGTTCGGCTACGAGGCCGGCGCCTTCACCGGTGCGCGCCGCGACGGCTCGAAGGGCCTGATCGTGCAGGCCGACGGCGGCACGCTGTTCCTCGACGAGATCGGCGACATGCCGATCGCGCTGCAGACGCGCTTGTTGCGCGTCCTGGAAAACCGCGAGGTCTGGCCGCTCGGCGCGCTCAAACCGGTGGCCGTCGACATCCGCCTGATCAGCGCCACCCACCGCGACCTCGGCCGCATGGCGGAAGAGGGCGCCTTCCGCGCCGATCTCTACTTCCGCCTGCGCGGCATCGCGGTGCGGCTGCCGGCCCTGCGCGAGCGCGCCGATCGCGACGATATCATCCGCCAGATTGCGCGCGAGGAGGCGCCGAATTGCCGCTTGTCGGATGAAGCCTGGGCGCGGCTCTCGGCCTATTCGTATCCCGGCAACATGCGCCAGCTCCGTCATGTATTGCGGCTCGCCGGCTGCACGGCGGAGGATGGGGTGATCACTGACGCTGATCTCGATCTGCCGCCGTTCGGCGGCCGTGCGGCGGAACCGGATCTTGCCGCGGCCGAGCATGCGACGATCGTCGAGGCGCTGCGCAAGCATGGCGGCCGTGTCACGGAGGCGGCGCGTGCGTTGAAGCTGAGCCGTGCAACGCTGTATCGCAAGATCAAGCAGCTGAAGATCGAGACGGCGCAGTAGGCTTTGTTGCATGGGCGCGCGCTCTTGCCCTCTCCCCTTGTGGGCTAGGGTGTCTCGCCGCGTAGCGGCGAGACGGGTGAGGGGTATCTCTCCGCGAGCAAACCTCTCACGATTGGATTCGCGGAGAGATACCCCTCATCCGGCGCTTCGCGCCACCTTCTCCCACAAGGGGAGAAGGAAAGAGAGCGCCGCCTTTACGAAAAATCGCTCCAGCTCAGATGCCGCGAGTCGAGATCGCCAACCGTGACGGTGCCGCGCATCTCCCGCGGCGTGTGGAAGCTGCTGCGGAGATAGATCAGCGGGGTCGCTTCCGCGCCGTGCGACACGCCGCGCACTTCGCCGACGAAGATCGAATGCGTCGTCGTCTCGAATTCCTGCGCCAGCACGCAATCGAATGCGGCAACCGCATCCGTCAGCATCGGGGCGCCGGTGGCGCCGCGGGTCCATTGCCCGAAGGCAAAGCGGTCGTCGCCGTTGACGCCCTTCTGGCCGCTGAAGGTGAGCGCGAGCAGCGCGTGGTCCTCGTGCAGGAAGTTGATGGCGAAGGCGCCTTCCTCGCGGATCCGCGCATGGGCGCTGGCGTTGCGGTTGACGCAGACGATCAGCGAAGGCGGCGAGTCCGACAGTGAGCACGCGGAGGTCACCGTCAGCCCGGTGCGCTTGCCGTGCTCGGCGCCGACCGTGACCAGCGCGACCGCACCGGCGCATTGGCGCATCGCCTGCTTGAAATCCTTGGCGTCGAGAGGTTTGGCGTCCACCGTCACGCGGAAATCTCCGAAATGAATGCGGGTGCGGCACGATCGCGCCGCACCCGCATCTCCGTCAAGCTGCCTTCTTCGCGGAGCCGAGATGCGCAAGACGCGGCATCACCTCGTTCTTGAGCAGCGAGAGCGAGTGGTGCCAGGCTTCGGCCTTGTGCTTGTAGTCGAAGCCGAACACGCAGAGCACGCCGAAGCCGCCGACCTCATCATAGATCTTCTCGATCTTCTCGGCGACGGTCGAAGGCGAGCCAACGATCCAGTTCCGCTTGGCGCAATATTCGACCGTGACGTCACTGTCCGGCACGTCGGGCGCATGCTTCAGATAATCCTTGAAGCCGAAATGGCCGAGCAGCGGCAGGAAGTACTCGCCCATCATCCGGCCCATCATGTCGCCGGTCGAGAGCCGCCACGCCTCCTCGTCGGTGTCGGCGACGAACACCTCGCGCACCAGCCGCCAGTCCGCACGGTTCGGCTTGCGCCCGGTCTTGGCCGCGCCGATCTCCACGGAGTCCCAGTGGCTGCCGACATAGGCCGGGTTGAGATTGAGGCTCATCGGGATGAAGCCGCGCTCGCCCGCGAGCTTCAGCGTGTCCGAGTTCTTCGACAGGCCCGCGACGCCGATCGGCGGATGCGGCGCCTGCAACGGCTTGATGTGGGGTTTCAGGAAGTCGAACATGGTGTCCGGCTTGGACACCGTCCAGAACTTGCCCTTGTAGGTCCAGGGCGCGGGATCGCTCCACATCTTCAGGATGATCTCCAGCGCCTCGCGGGTCATGTCGCGGTTCTGCCCGCTCATGCCGTCGACGTTGAACATCGCCCAGTCGCTCGGCAGGCCTGAGGCGGCGACGCCGAAATTGAGCCTTCCCTCGGAGAGATGGTCGAGCATCGCGACGCGGTTGGCGAGCTCGGCCGGATGATGATAGGGCAGCAGGAAGCCGCCCGGCCCGATGCGAAGCTTCTTGGTCTGCATCAAGGCCTGCGCGATCAACAGGTCCGGCGTGGGGTTGGGTTCCCAGGGTGCGGTGTGGTGCTCGCCGATCCAGGCTTCCTGATAGCCGAGCTCGTCGAGCCAGCGCAGCACCTGCAGGTCCCAGTCGTGTCCTTCCTTCAGGCCGCACTCCGGCGGATGCGAAGGCATCGTGAAATAGCCGATCTCCATGGGTTTCCTCATCTGATGTTGACGCGTCTTGTCGCGCGTTCGGGGCTTGAACGGGACTGTTTCAGCAAGCGGTGTGCCAGCGTGCTTCGCGCTCCAGACCTGCGAGAAAAGGCTGGTTTGGGCCGGCAATTGCCGATATCCCGGAGCAGATTTGCGCCGACGCCGTCTCATTGTCGCGAGACGGCGTCTTGTCGATGAGACGAAGGATACGCACCACGATGGCCGAACCCGCTTATGTCGCGGTGGACTGGGGCACCAGCAGCTTTCGCCTGTGGCTGGTCGATCGTGCCGGTCAGGTGCTGGCTGAGCGCCGCAGCGACGAGGGCATGCTGGCGGCGGCGAAGACCGGCTTTCCTGCCGTGCTGCAATCGCATCTCGCGGCGGTCGAGGCGCCGGATCATCTGCCGGTTCTGGTTTGCGGCATGGCCGGCGCCAAGACCGGCTGGGTCGAAGCCGGCTATGTCGATACGCCGGCGCCGCTCGCGGCTATCCTGAAACAGGCCGTGCGTGTCCCCGCGCAAGCGCGCGACATCCGCATCCTGCCCGGCATCGCGCAACGCGACGTGAGCGCGCCCGACGTCATGCGCGGCGAGGAAACGCAGCTGCTCGGCGCGCTCGGCTTCGAGGCCGCCGGCGAGGCGCTGGTCTGCATGCCCGGCACGCATTCGAAATGGGTGCGTGTCAAGGGCGGCATCGTCGAGGGTTTCTCCACCTTCATGACCGGGGAGCTGTTCAGCGTGGTCTCGCGCGAGACGATCCTGTCGCTCGCGGTCGCGGGCGCCGACGAGGCCGAGGATGTCGCGAGCTTCAAGGCGGCGGTCAAGGCTGCCCATGCAGCGCCGCCCTTCGCCGCCAATCTGTTGTTCACGGCACGCTCGCGGCAGCTGTTGTTCGGCGGCACGCCCGCTGCGGCGCGCGAGACGCTGTCGGGCACGCTGATCGGCGTCGAGCTGGCGGCCGGGCTCTCCGGCGCCGTGCCGGAAGCCGGTGTCACGCTGATTGCATCGGGGCGGCTCGCGATGCTGTATCGCCACGCCTTCGACGCCTTGTCTGTTACCGTGCATCCGGTCGATGCGGATGAAGCGGTCCGCCGCGGCCTGTCGATGGCTTCTGCCGCGATCTGGACGACATAGAAGGATCTTCGAGATGACCGTTCCATTTCCGCCGATGCAGCGGCCGCTGGTCGCGATCCTGCGCGGCATCAAGCCCGAGGAGACCGAGGCCATCGTCGGCGTCTTGATCGAGGCCGGCATGACCGCGATCGAGATCCCGCTGAACTCGCCCGATCCGTTCCGCTCCATCGCAGCGGCCGTGAAGCTCGCGCCATCGAGCGTGCTGATCGGCGCCGGCACGGTGCTGGCCACCCCGGATGTCGATCGCCTCAACGACGTCGGCGGCAGGCTGATGGTCTCGCCGAATGTCGACACGCAGGTGCTCGTGCGTGCACATCAATACGCCATGGTGACGCTGCCCGGCGTGTTCTCGCCGACCGAGGCGTTGCTGGCCGCGCGCTCCGGCGCATCGGGATTGAAGTTCTTTCCGGCGAGCGTGCTTGGTGCCGCCGGCATCGCCGCGATCAAGGCGGTGCTGCCATCAGGCGTGATGATCGCCGCGGTCGGCGGCGTCTCCGACCAGAACTTTGCCGACTACATCAAGGGCGGCGTGACCGCGTTCGGGCTCGGCTCCAGCCTCTACAAGCCCGGCATGAGCGCCGCCGACGTCGCGGCGCGCGCGAAGGCGACGATCGCGGCCTACGATCGGGCGATTGCGAAAGACTGAGCCGGCAATAAACAAGCCGTGATGCCGTCACCGTGGCGCGTTATCCTATCTTGCTGGACCAGCGAGATCAGGAGACCGACATGACGATCAACAACGTAGCCGATCTGTTCGTGGCAACGCTCGAACAGGCCGGCGTCAAGCGCATCTACGGCATTGTCGGCGACAGCCTGAACGCCCTGACCGAGGCGCTGCGCCGCCGCGGCACGATCGAATGGGTCCATGTCCGGCACGAGGAGGTCGCGGCGTTCGCGGCGGCCGGCGAAGCGGAGATGACCGGCAGCCTTGCGGTGTGCGCGGGCTCCTGCGGTCCCGGCAATCTGCATCTGATCAACGGGCTGTTCGACGCGCATCGCAGCCGCGTTCCCGTGCTGGCGATCGCGGCGCAGATCCCGACGGCCGAGATCGGCGGCGGCTATTTCCAGGAGACGCATCCGCAAAACCTGTTCCGCGAATGCAGCCATTATTGCGAGCTGGTCTCCGACCCCAGCCAGCTTCCCTTCGTGCTGGAGAACGCGATCCGCGCGGCGGTCGGCCTGCGCGGCGTCGCCGTTGTCGCGATGCCCGGCGATGTCGCCTTCCGCAGCCCGCCGAAGCGCGCGCTGTCGACGACGCGCGGCCTCAACGTGCCGGCGCCGAACGTGGTGCCGCAGGCGGACGAGCTGCAGGCGCTCGCCGATCTCCTCAACGGCGCCGAGCGCGTCACCCTGTTCTGCGGCCGCGGCTGCGCCGGCGCGCACGCGCCGCTGATGCAGCTCGCCGAGACGCTGAAGAGCCCGATCGTGCATGCGCTCGGCGGCAAGGAGCATGTCGAATACGACAACCCCTACGACGTCGGCATGACCGGCTTCATCGGCTTCTCCTCGGGCTATGCTGCCATGCATGCCTGCGACACGCTGGTGATGCTCGGGACCGATTTTCCCTACAAGCAGTTCTTCCCCACCGATGCGAAGATCGCGCAGATCGACATCCGCCCGGAAAATCTCGGGCGACGCTGCAAGATCGATCTCGGCCTCGTCGGCGACGTCAAGCTCACCATCGAGGCGCTGCTGCCGCTGCTGAAGGTGAAGACGCAGCGCAAGCATCTCGACGACGCCGTCGCGCATTACAAGAAGGCGCGCGAGGGTTTGGACTCGCTCGCCAGGGGCACGCCCGGAAGTAAGCCGATCCATCCGCAATATCTCGCAAAAGTCATCAGCGACCACGCCTCGGATGACGCAGTCTTCACCGCCGATGTCGGCACGCCCACGGTGTGGGCCGCGCGCTATCTCGGCATGAACGGCCGCCGCCGGCTGATCGGCTCCTTCGTGCACGGCTCGATGGCCAACGCGATGCCGCAGGCGATCGGCGCGCAGGCTTCGCAGCCCGGCCGCCAGGTCGTCTCGCTCTCCGGTGACGGCGGCTTCACCATGCTGATGGGCGATCTGATCACGCTGACGCAAGAGAAGCTGCCGGTGAAGGTGGTCGTGTTCAACAACGGCGTGCTCGGCTTCGTCGCGCTGGAGATGAAGGCCGCGGGCTTCGTCGACACCAATGTCGACCTGAAGAACCCCGACTTCGCGGCGATGGCGCGCGCGATGGGCATCTTCGCCAGGCGCGTCGAGGATCCCGGCGAGCTCCCCGGCGCGGTGAAGGAGGTGCTGGCGCATGACGGGCCGGCGCTGCTCGACGTCGTTACCGCCAAGCAGGAGCTGTCGATGCCGCCGACCATCACCGCCGAGCAGGTCAAGGGTTTCAGCCTCTGGGTGCTGCGCGCGGTGATGAACGGCCGCGGCGACGAGGTGCTCGACCTTGCGAAGACGAATTTGCTGCCAAGGTGATTTCGTCGAGCGGCCCGGTTTCACCTCTCCCGAAGGGGAGAGGTGGACATCTGCGGCACGACCTCAGCCCCGCTTCACCGAAGGCGCAGGCAACCGCTGCTCACGGCGCTGGAGGCGTTGCCAGTGCAGCACGCCGCCGATCAGCAGCGCCGGCACGAACCCCAGCACGATCAGGAAATGCGGCAGCTGCGCCGGTGAGATGAAGGCGATGGCGATGTCCGAGATCAGCCAGAGCGCCGCGAACATCACCGCGAAGTCGGTCCGCGGACAGCGCAAATAGTAGAACACGGCGGTGGTGACGATGGCGGGGCCGATCGCAACCGCGATCATGACCGCGTTCAGCTCCTTCGGCGTCAACGCGTCGAGCATCATCGCGGCCAGCAGCCAGAGCGCGGCGAACATGGCGACGATGTCGAGCGGATGCCGCAATCCAATACCTCTCGCAGGAACGCGCTATCGTTGTGGCCGGAGCCGCGGCCGTCAAGTCAAAATGCGCTCATTCCTCGTCATGTCCCGGCGTCGGGCGCAGCATGAAATGACCGAAAGCGGTGGCGATCGGCTTGTCCGTATCGTCTTGCCAGGCGCGTGCCTCGAAGGCGACGATGCGGCGGCCCTGCTTCACGATCGAGACGTTGGCGAACGTGTCGAGCGCGCGGCCGGAGCGCAAATAATTGACGGTGAGCCCGATCGGCTTGGGCGGCGCGGCTGTGGCGAGCTCGCGCCCGACGCCGATGACGGCGGTGGTTTCGAGGAAGGCGCCGGTCATGCCGCCATGGATCGCGGGCAGGATCGGATTGCCGATGATCTTTGGTGAGAACGGCATCGTCAGCGTGCCATCGTCGTTGACGCGGATGCCGAGCCAGCGCGCAAAGGGGCTGCGTGCGAACGGCCCAGCCGGATCCTCCGGCGCCTCCAGCGCCGCTATGTCCAGCGCACTCATCCTGCGATCGGCGAGCATGTTGGTGCGGTTGGCGCCGACCATGAAGCAGGCGGTCGCGGTCGCCACCGGATCGTCCTCGGATTCCTGATAGGCGGTGGAGCGCACGAAGGCGATCGAGCGCGTGGTACGGTAGCAGACCGAATGCGCCTTGATGTCGAGGCCCGGCGTTGCCGGCTTCTGATAGTCGATGCGCAGGTCGAGGGTCGCGATCGCGCGCGTGCCGTCGAGCGCAAGCTGCACCGCCATGCCGCAGCTCTCGTCCAGCATCGCGGTGACGACGCCGCCATGCAGCACGCCGGTCTCGGTGTCGCCGACGAAGACGGGCCGGTAGGGCAGGCTGGACCAGGCCTCGGCGGGTGTGAAACGGTCGAGCTGAAGCCCGCTGATGTGGCCGTAGTCGGAGCGGCGGCCCTTGATCGCCTCGGCGAGTTCCTCGAATGGCAGCGTGGTCGGATTGGTGCTCATGGGGACGTTCTAGACCAGTGTCGGGCGCCGCGCAAAACCCCTGAATGGGCCTCGACAGGGCGGGCCAAAGCACCGATGGTGGGCGCTTCGTTCGTCGTTGAGCTGCAAGGAGCGCCCATGGCCGACCCCGAAACGCCCGCCGCCAATCAGGGGCCCGTCACCATTTCGAGCTCCAGCTCGGAGCGCGCCCCGATCATCTATTTCGACGGTGCGTCCTGCTTCGGCCATCACAACGGCGCGATCCAGATCGAGCTCGCCGCGAACCTCCTGATGCCGGTCGGCGCCGCCGTCAGGGTCGACGTGGTCCAGACCGCGCACTTACGTTGCAGCGTGGCCGCCGCGCTGGCGCTGCGCGAAGCGCTCGACAAGGCGCTGGCGATGTACAAGCAGGGCCAGCAGCAGCCGGTGGCGGAGGAGATTCCGGCGGTGAAGAACTGAGCTAGGCATTTTTTTGACGATGGGGCGCGTAGCCCGGATGGAGCCAAGCGTAATCCGGGCGTCTTTGTCGCCGTTCCCCGGATTGCGCGGAGCCTGTCATCGGGCGGCGCTTTGCGCCGACCCGTTGGCTCCATCCGGGCTACAAGGCTACCTGCCCGGCTTCGCCTCAGCTCACATGCACCTTCGGCTTCTTGCCGCCGTTCCACTTGCCGTCGAGCGCGCGCTCGATCTGGGCGGCGAGCTGCAGCAGCAGGCCGTCACCCGCCTGCTTCGCGATCGCCTGGATGCCGAGCGGCAGGCCGTGGTCTTGCATGGCCATCGGCATCGAGATCGCGGGCATGCCGCAGAGATTGGCAAGCGGGGTGAAGGCGAAGAAGCGCCAGAGATTTTCGAACCAGTCGCGCACATCAGGATTGTCGGAGATGGTGAGATATTCCCTGGTGCCGACCTTCGGTGTCGGCAGCGCGGTGATCGGCGTCAGGATGACGTCCCACTGCTCGAAGAAGGCGCCGAAGCCGCGCGACGTCGTGTTGAACACGCCCTGCATCTTCGCGCGCTCGGCGAAGCTGGTGTGCCGGCCTGCTTCCCAGATCCGGATATTCATCGGCTCGATCAGATCTTCCGGCGGGCTCGTGAGCCCGCGCGCGGCGAGCATGTTGGAGATCACCACCGCGAAGTTCGAGATGTAGCAGGTGGTCTGCGCCTCGAAGGCGGCGGGAAGGTCGATCTCCGGCAGCGCATAGTCGACGTGATGGCCGAGGCCTTCGAGGAAACGGCCGGCCTTCTCCAGCTCGGCTGCGAGCTCCGGCGTTGCGGTGTAATTGCCCCAACTGTGCGACAGCGCGATGCGAAGCTTGCCCGGATCGCGCTTGATCATCTCGGTATAAGGCTGCGCCGTGGTCCAGAATGGCATGAACTCGCCGGGCGCAGGTCCCCTGGCATGATCGACGAACGCCGCGGTGTCGCGCACGCTGCGCGACTGGCAGCCCTGGATCGAGACGAGCCCGGTGAGGTCCGACATGTGCGGCGCCAGCGAGAACACGCCGCGCGAGACTTTCAGCCCGATATTGCCGTTGACGCCGGCGGGAATGCGGATCGAGCCGCCGCCGTCGGTCGCATGCGCGATCGGCACCACGCCGGCGGCGACCATCGCCGCGCTGCCCGCCGACGAGCCGCAGGTGGTGTAGTCGGTATTCCAGGGATTGCGCGTGACGTAGACGGCCGGATTGTCGGCCGAGGAGCACACGCCGAATTCCGGTGTCGTGGTGCGGCCGATCAGGTTCAGCCCGGCCTGGCGGAATTTACCGGTGAGGAAGGTATCGGCCGCGGCGCGATTGCCGCGCATCAGCAGCGACCCCATCTCCTGCAGCCGGCCCTTCATGGTCGGCCCGAGATCCTTCATCAGGAAGGGCAGGCCGGCGAACGGACCTGCGAGATTGGCGCCGTCCTTGGCGGGATCGGCGATGACGTCCTCGAACAGCTCGACCACGCCGGACAGGGCCGGATTGACCTTGGCGACGCCCGCGGCCGCCTGCCGCGCCAATTCCTTCGCCGTCAGCTCGCCCTTGCGGACACGCCCCGCCAGCGCGACGCCATCGTGCTGCGCCCATTCGTTCCAGGTCATCGGCAAAGTCATGTGGTCCAAACCCCTTCGTGCGGCGCCACCTTAGTTTCGCACAGGAACACTTTAATCAACTGATTCAAGGCGAAGGGCAGGGTTGCGTCGGATGGAGAGGTCGGCTGCAAACCCGTGTTACATGCGCACGCATCAACTCGAGAGCTTTGCGATGACGGCAATGGGTCCGCCGCCGGCCGGCCCTTGATGTTCGGCGCCGCCGGAAACATAGACCACCCCGGTGCCGGCAAGGCCTGCGATCAAGCCGCCGACCGCCGCGCGGGCGTGGCGTGTCGAGCTGATGTCGGTATCTTCCAGCATGGTGTGACGGAAGCCGCGCACGCTGCCATCGGGCGAAGCCTCGGCCTTGGCGAAGATGTTGACGAGCTCGCGACCTGCTTCTGCACGCGGCGCGATTCCAAGCCCGGCGCTCTGCAACGCAGATACCACCGCGGGCGCATCGATTGCGTCGGTCATCACGGCATGCCCGATCACGAACTCGCTGGCTGAAGTGTCCGAATTGCCGAGCACGATGACGACGTTGTGCATCAGTTCGATTCCGGACGAGGTCGAGGCGACCTTCGAGAAAAGATCATAACGCCGCAGCACGTCCTCATCGCGAACGTCGGATGTGACCTCGCCGAGCGCGACCGCGACCCCGAGCGCGGAGGCGCCGCGCGAATAGGCCATCGAGCTGTAAGCGCTGATCGTCGCGGTCTTGTTGCCGCGCGCGGCCGCCGCCTCGACGCGCTCGCTGGTGAGCAGCGGGCATTTGATCTGCACGAAATGAACGTCAGCGGGATCGGCGATGCCGGCATCCGCCATCGCGGCCTTTACGGCCTTGGCCGTCTCATTGATCTGTGCGGAACGGCCAAGCTCCTCAGGCAGGAAATCGCGGGTCTGCGCCATGCCGATGCTCAGGCGCCTGCCGGAGATGCCGGCGGGCGGCCTCCCGATCTCCTCGCGCGTAAACACCGTGATATGCGGGCTGAGCACGCCCTCGGTGCCGCCCGACATCACGAACGCGATGCGCTGCTCGACCTGATGTGGCGTCAAGCCGAGCTTCGGCGCGAGCGCTGTGGACAGCGCCGCAACCGCATACTCCCGCGTGAAGTCGTTGACGCCGCCGTTGCCCTCGGTCTTGCCAAGGATGGCCAGGATCGATCTGGGATCGATCGCGCCGGAGCCGATCATGGCCATGAGGCCCGACACGTCGCCGGGGCCCTTGGTGGCGACCTTGTGGACGCCGACCGATGTGGTCCGCATTGGTAGTCCTTGTGGCAGTTCGGTGTCCGGCGGGGCCAGCCAGCCGTGGAATGGGGTGGATGTCAAGACGCCCGGTGCGTTGGGCGGATTAGCGACGCGTAATCCGCCTCTGTCTGTTTCTGCGGGGGTAGCGCGGCGGATTACGCCTTCGGCTACTCCGCCCTACAAGAGCTTGCGTTACCCGTCAGGCAAAACACCCATTTCTCGGTCAATCGACCTGCGCCAAAATATTCCACTTTACCGAAATTCGGTTTCGGCGTATGTGTCGTCCATCCTGATCCGGCGAAAGGGGCGGTCGTACGTCGTTTCGAACCGCGGATCGGGGAGCGGTGGACGCAGGCAGCGTCGTGCACGAGAGGCGGGAGCAGGGCGGGATCAACCCCGTGAGGTCCCGGCCGCGTGCGGACGAGCGGCGCTGAAGCGTACGGCCAAATCGCGTGGTCCTGGCTGTCGTTGCTACAGTCAAGCCTTGCGGAGGTGCGTGGAGCCCAACCGGGCAAAGCGCACCGTCAATTCGCGAGGACGAGGGAGGCCAAAGGAAAGGTCGGCTCCCGGGAGAGCGCGCCATACGCCGTCAAACATCGCGCAGGGAAGGCCGGACGTTCCGGCTTCACCTGTTATCCGTTGTGCATTGCGTGTGCATTCTCATCGCACGACGGACAAGCGGGTGCCAGCCGGCGCCCGGCCTTCCCTGCGCCCTTTCATTTTCAGGGCGTGAAGAAGACAGCAAAGCTCGGGCGGAAGCGCCGCGAGGAGGAGAAGGCATGCCTGCGAGTCACAATCACCGACATCGTAGGGTGGGCAAAGCGCAAGCGTGCCCACGCGTCTCGTGCCATCATCGATTCGGTGGGCACGGCGCTTCGCGCCTTTGCCCACCCTACGGCACTGGCGGTGCGTCCGGGACACGAGAGCAGCACGTCCCCACGAATGTGGCGAGATCGCATCATCTCGACAAAAAAATCCCCTGTCGACGATGCTGCTTCGTACCTTGATGAATCGACCCCGGTTGGTCCATAAGCGGCGTCCCGTGGCCGGTGGTTCGCCGCCGCGTTGCGTGCTTGGATAGAGGAAGTCTCGCGTGGCAAATATCAACCAGAAAATTGCGCAGGAGCTTGGGGTTCGCCCCGAGCAGGTCGAGGCGGCGGTGACGCTGCTCGACGGCGGCGCCACGGTTCCCTTCATCGCGCGCTACCGCAAGGAAGCGACCGGTGCGCTCGACGACGCGCAATTGCGTACCCTGGAGGAGCGCCTGGTTTACTTGCGCGAGCTCGAAGACCGCCGCAAGGCCATCCTCGAATCAGTGCGCGAGCAGGGCAAGCTCGATGCCGCGCTGGAAGCCTCGATCATGGCGGCCGACAGCAAGGCCCGCCTCGAGGACATCTACCTGCCGTTCAAGCCGAAGCGCCGCACCAAGGCTGAGATCGCCAAGGAAGCCGGCCTCGAGCCGCTCGCCAATCAGCTGATGGCCGAGCCCGGCAACGATCCGAAGGTCGTGGCCGAAGGCTTCGTCAACGCCGAGAAGGGCGTTGCGGACGCTGCCGCCGCACTCGACGGCGCCCGCGCCATCCTGGTCGAGCGTTTCGACGAGGACGCCGATCTGATCGGTGCGCTGCGCGAGGAGATGTGGACCAATGCGCGGATGGCCTCCAAGGTCCGCGACGGCAAGAAGACCGAGGGCGAGAAGTTCGCCGACTATTTCGATTTCTCGGAGCCTCTGACCAAGCTGCCCTCGCACCGTATCCTCGCGATGTTCCGCGGCGAGAAGGAAGAGATCCTCGATCTGCAAATCCAGGCGGAGGAAGCGCCGCCTGCCGGCGTGCCGGGCGCCTATGAGCTGAAGATCATGAAGCGGTTCGGCATCGCCGACCTCAAGCGCGCCGGCGACCGCTGGCTGATCGACACCGTGCGCTGGGCCTGGCGCACCAAGATCCAGGTGCATCTCAACATCGACCTGCGCATGCGGCTGTGGAACGCGGCGGAGACCGAGGCCGTGCGCGTGTTCGCCTCGAACTTGCGCGACCTGCTGCTGGCCGCGCCGGCCGGCACCCGCGTCACCATGGGGCTCGATCCCGGCTACCGCACCGGCGTCAAGGTCGCCGTCACCGATGCGACCGGCAAGGTCGTCGATACCGCGGTGATCTATCCGCACGAGCCGCAGCGGCAGTGGAACGAGTCGCTCGCAACGCTCGGCCGGCTCGCGATGAAGCACAAGGTCGAGCTGATCGCGATCGGCAACGGCACCGCCTCGCGCGAGACCGACAAGCTCGCGGGCGATCTCGTCAAGGGTCTGGCCGAACTGAAGATGTCCAAGATCGTGGTGTCCGAGGCCGGCGCGTCGGTCTATTCGGCGTCCGCCTTCGCTTCAGAAGAGTTGCCGGGTCTCGACGTCACGCTGCGCGGCGCCGTCTCGATCGCGCGTCGTCTGCAGGACCCGCTCGCCGAGCTCGTCAAGATCGAGCCCAAGGCGATCGGCGTCGGCCAATATCAGCATGACCTCGGCCAGGCCAAGCTCGCCAAGTCGCTCGATGCCGTCGTCGAAGACTGCGTGAACGCGGTCGGCGTCGACGTCAACACCGCCTCGGCGCCGCTGCTCGCGCGCGTGTCGGGCGTCGGCTCCGGCCTGGCCCAGAGCATCGTGGCGCACCGCGACGCCAACGGCCCGTTCAAGTCGCGCAAGGCGCTGAAGGAGGTGCCGCGGCTCGGGCCGAAGGCGTTCGAGCAGTGCGCGGGCTTCCTGCGCATCCTCGGCGGCGAGGACCCGCTCGATGCCTCGGGTGTGCATCCGGAAGCCTATCCGGTGGTGCGCCGCATCCTCGCGGCGACCAAGAGCGACATCAAGGCGCTGATCGGCTCCAGCGAGATCGTGCGCACCTTGAAGCCGAAGGATTTCGTCGACGAGACCTTCGGCCTGCCGACCGTCACCGACATCTTGAAGGAATTGGAAAAGCCCGGCCGCGATCCGCGTCCGGCGTTCAAGGCCGCGGTGTTCAAGGAGGGCGTCGAGGAGATCAAGGACCTCAAGAAGGGCATGATCCTCGAGGGCACCGTGACCAACGTCGCCGCGTTCGGCGCCTTCGTCGACATCGGCGTGCACCAGGACGGGCTCGTGCACATCTCGGCGATGTCAAAGACCTACATCAAGGACCCGCGCGAGGTGGTGAAGCCGGGCGACATCGTCAAGGTAAAGGTGCTGGACTTCGAGGTCGCGCGCAAGCGCATCTCGCTGACCTTGCGTCTGGACGACGAAGTCGGTGCCAAGAAGGACGCTCCCGGCATGCAGCGCGACAATAGCGCGCGCAACGCCAACCGCATGACCTCCTCGGCCCCGCGCAAGCAGGAGTCGTCTTCCGGCGGCGGCGCTCTCGCCGAAGCGCTACGCCGCGCGGCGGAGAAGAGCGGCGGCAAGCGGGTGTGAGTGCGTCGTAGCCCGCATGCAGCGAAGCGGAATGCGGGGACCGTCCCGGATTGCGCTTCGCTCCATCCAGGCTACGCGACCTATTAGGTGGCTCGACCCGTCGCCGTCGGCACTACAGCTCGATCACGCCGCGTCGCGCCGCATGCGCCACCGCATCGGTGCGGCCGGTGGCGTCCAGCTTGTCGAGCAGCGAGCCGACGTGGAATTTCACGGTGTGCACGGAGATGCCGAGCTGGCGCGCGATCATCTTGTTGGAGGCGCCTTCGGCCATCAGCGCGAGAACGTCGAGCTCGCGCTGCGTCAACGCGATGTCGTCGGGCATGACGCGGGGATCGCGTGCGACGATCGTTGCCGCGGCTGCCTCGCCGGGCCCGGCAAGGCGAAGCCCGTCGACATGGCTGAGCAGCGCCGCCAGGCGATCGGCGAGGGCGGGATCGTCGATCTCCAGTGCGAGCACGATCTCCGGTGCCTTGTCCTCGCTCACGCCTCCGGCCTCTCGCCGACCGTGACCTTGAAGCTGACCGACTCGCCGCCCCGGCGCGCCGCGATCTCGACCACCGCGCCGACGCTCGCCGGCCCCAGCGTTCGCGACAGCGCGCGCACGCCCGACAGTTTCTGGTCGTTGACCGCGACGATCACGTCGCCCTGGCGGATGCCGGCCGCGGCCGACGGCCCGGCCTTGTCGACATTCATCACCATCGCGCCGATGCCGTCGTCGAGCCGGACCGGTTGCAGCCCGAGGCCGAGATATCCGCGCGCGATGCGGCCGCGCGTCTCGAGCTGCGCCGCGACGCGCTCGATCGTCGCGGTCGGGATCACCAGCACGCGCCGCGGACCAAGCACGGCCATGCCGAACGCCGCTCCCGAAGCATCGAGCGCAAGGCCGCCCTGCTGGGCGGGACGCAGACGAACGTCGAGCTCGATCCGCGCGTCGATCTCGCCGCCGCGCAAGGAGCGCCAGCCGCTGCTGGAGGCCGACACCATCCCGAGCGCCGCGCTCGGCGTGTCGCGGTTGGTGGCAACCACGACCGCCAAGGCGCCAAGCGGCGGCGCGGTTGCGGCGAGCTTGACCGGGGTCGTCGCGACGTCGGCACGCAGCAGCGCGATGTCGGTGGTGTGGTCGCGGCCCACGATCGTGGCGGCGACCCGGCTGCCATCGGCAAGGCCGATCTCGACCTCGCCCTCGTCGGCCAGCGCCTCGTCGGCGGTAACGATCAGGCCGCTTTTCCAGACGAAGCCGGTCGCGCGGGAGCGATGCGAATGGACGGACACGACAGAGGGCGCGGTGCGCGCCACCAATTCCGCGAGCGCGGACGACAGCGAGGTAAGGTCGGTCATGGTGAGCTCCTGTAAGTTGTCCTCAATCTGGGATGTCACGGGCGATTGCGAAACTGGCCGGGTGGCCAGGACAGGGAGGGGCGCTCGTAGGATCACGGCCGACGAACATGTGATTGGGAGCGCCTCACGGGAACGTGTAGCAATCGGCCGATTGCGTCCTATCGCCTCAAGCATTTCAGCGAGCCCCACCGATGACCATCGACCTCACCCGCCGCACCCTGCTGCAACTCGCCGGCGCGACCTCGCTCGCGATGGCCGCCGCGGCCGCGGCGCGTGCCGAGGGCGCACCGCAGGGCGGCGGGCCGACCTATGCCAGCCGCACGCCGATGCGGGTCGGCATGGTGACGCTGCGGGTGAAGAACCTCGACAAGGTCGCGGACTATTACCGCGACGTCATCGGCCTCACCGTGATGGAGCGCTCGGCCGCCGCCGCAAGGCTCGGTACATCGGGTATCACGCTGCTGGTGCTGGAAGCCCGCCCCGATGCGGCCATCGAGCCGCGCACCGCCGCCGGCCTCTACCACACCGCCTTCCTGATGCCGACCCGCAAGGACCTGGCGCGCTGGCTGGTGCACGCCGCCTCGCACCGCGTGAAGCTGTCGGGCTTTGCCGATCATCTCGTCAGCGAGTCCGTTTATCTCGACGACCCCGAAGGCAACGGCATCGAGGTCTATGCCGACCGCGATCCCTCGCAATGGCAATGGAGCGAGGGCAGCGTCAAGATGGCGAGCGACGAGCTCAACATTCCCGATTTGCTGTCGCTGACCAACCCGCGCGTGCCTGATTACGCCAAGGCGCCGGACGGCATGCGCGTCGGCCACATGCATCTGCGCGTCGGCGATCTCGCGCAGGCCGGCAACTTCTATCACGGCACCATCGGCCTCGATCCGACCCGCAGCCGCAGTGGCGCGGCGTTCCTGTCGTCGGGCCGCTATCATCATCACCTCGGCATGAACGTCTGGCAGAGCGAGGGCGCGGGCCTGCGCGACGATCAGATGACCGGCCTTGCCTGGTTCTCGCTGGTGACGGACAAGCCGGACATTCTCGCCGCCCAGGAGCAGCGCCTGCGCAAGGGCGGCGTGCAGGTGACGGCGCTTGCGGGCGGCGTCGAGGCCGCCGATCCCTGGGGCACGCGGGTGCGCCTGCTCAGGGTTTGATCGCCGGAGCGAGCGTTGGTAAGACCGGTCAGGCGCAAACCAGCTCCGGGGCCCTCACCGACATGTCCGAATTCCACGGCGTCTTCCCCTATCTCGTGTCTCCCGTCGATGTCGACGGCAGCGTGCGCACCGAAGTGCTCGCCAAGCTCTGCGACGATCTGATCGGCGCCGGCGTGCACGGCTTGACGCCGCTCGGCTCGACCGGCGAATTCGCCTATCTCAATGCCGCGCAACGGACGGCGATCGTCCAGACCACGATCGAAGCCGCGAAAGGCCGAGTGCCTGTCATCGCCGGCGTCGCCTCGACCTCGACGGCGGACGCGGTGGCGCAGGCGAAGGCCTATCAGAAGCTCGGCGCCGACGGCATCCTGGCGATCCTGGAGGCGTATTTTCCGCTTGCCGATGCCCAGGTCGAATCCTACTTCCGCGCCATCGCGGATGCCGTCGACATCCCCGTCGTCATCTACACCAACCCGCAATTCCAGCGCTCCGACCTCACGCTCGACACCATTGCGCGGCTCGCCGAGCATCCGCGCATCGGCTACATCAAGGACGCCTCGACCAACACCGGCCGGCTGCTCTCGATCATGAACCGCTGCGGCGATTCCCTGCGCGTGTTCTCGGCCTCCGCCCATATCCCGGCCGCGGTGATGCTGATCGGCGGCCTCGGCTGGATGGCGGGGCCGGCCTGCATCATCCCGCGCCAGAGCGTCAAACTCTACGAGCTCGGCAAGGCCGGCCGCTGGGACGAGGCCATGGCGCTGCAACGCCGGCTGTGGCGCATCAACGAAGCATTCGCCCGTTTCAACCTCGCCGCCTGCATCAAGGCCGGGCTTTCGATCCAGGGCTACGACGTCGGCGATCCCGTCCCGCCCCAGGCCCCGCTGGCGGCGGATGCGCGCAAGGTGGTCGAGGCGGCGTTGAAGGAGTTGGCATAGCCGCTACCCCGGCATGACAAATCCGCGGGTTTTCCGCCCAAAACCGCGGCTGGCATGCCTCTGCTCGATCCGCTAAAAGGCTGCCCGTAATTTCGAAAAGACCCTGAGGACCCCACGGAATGAACATTCTTCCCGGCAATTTGCGTTTCGGAGCGGGGCAGCCCGTCAAGCGTTTGGAAGACCAGCGGCTGCTGACCGGGAAGGGGCAATTCATCGACGACAAGCCGCAGGACGGCGCGCTGTGGTTGTATGTGCTGCGTTCGCCGCATGCCCACGCCAGGATCGTCTCGATCGACACCAGCGCCGCAGCGTCGATGCCGGGCGTTGCCGCGATCTACACCGGTGCCGACCTCGTCAAGGACGATATCGGCAGCATCCCGACCTTGAGCATCTTCAAGCGCCCCGACGGCAAGCCGATGACGGTGCCGCCGCGCCGGCTGCTCGCCCACGAAATCGTGCGCTACGCCGGCGAAGCCGTGGCCGCGGTGGTGGCGGCCTCGCGCGCCGAGGCGCAGAGCGCGGCCGAAGCCATCGTGGTGGAATATGATGTGCAGCCCGCCGTGGTCGATCCCGTCGAAGCCGTCAAGCCCGGCGCGCCCGTGGTCTGGCCCGAGGCGCCCGACAACATCGTCGGCGCGATGAGCTATGGCGATGCCGCCAAAGCGGATGAAGCCTTCGCCAAGGCTGCGCATACCGTCGAGCTCGACATCGTCAGCCAGCGCCTCGTGCCCTCCGCGATGGAGCCGCGCTCCACCATTGCCGAGATCGACAAGAAGACCGGCCGCCTGCTGCTGCACGTGCAATCGCAGACGCCGGCCTCGACCCGCGACGTGCTGGCGGAGGCCGTGCTGAAGCGTCCCAAAGACAGCGTCCGCGTGCTGGTCGGCGACATCGGCGGTGGCTTCGGCCAGAAGACCAATCTCTATCCCGAGGATGGCATCGTCGCCTACGCCGCGACCAAGCTGAACAAGAAGATCCGCTGGCGCGGCGATCGCACCGACGAATTCGTCGGCGGCACCCACGGCCGCGATCTCACCTCGACCGCCTCCTTCGCGCTCGATGAGAAGGGCAAGGTGCTGGCCTATCGCGTCAAGTCGATCGGCTGCACCGGTGCGTATTCATCGGGTGCGGCGAACATCATTCCGCTGGTGCTCGGGCCGTTCGTGCAGACCGGCGTCTACGATCTGCCGCTGGTGCATTTCGAGGTGCAGTCGGTGATGACCCACACCGCGCCGGTCGGGGCCTATCGCGGCGCCGGTCGTCCCGAGGCGGTGTTCATCGTCGAGCGTCTGTTCGACGCCGCTGCGCGAAAGATCGGCATGGATCCGCGCGCGATCCGCAAAGCGAACTACATCAAGCCGGCGCAGCTGCCCTACACCAACGCGGCGGGACAGGTCTACGATTCCGGCGCCTTCGCCCACATGCTCGACCGCGCCGTGAAGCTCGCCGATTGGGACGGCTTCGCCGCGCGCAAGAAGGCCGCGAAGAAGAAGGGCCTGCTCTACGGCCGCGGTCTCACCTCCTACATCGAATGGACCGGCGGCCGCGCCCACACCGAGAAGGTCAGCCTGCACGCGACCTCGCAGGGCCGCGTCGTGCTGCATTCCGGCACCATGGCGATGGGGCAGGGGCTGCAGACCACCTACACCCAGATGATCTCCGACACGCTCGGCATCGCCATGGACAAGATCGACGTGGTCCAGGGCGACACCGATCTGGCGCAGGGCTTTGGCAGCGTCGGCTCGCGCTCGCTGTTCGTCGGCGGCACGGCGGTCGCCGTCTCCTCCAACGACCTGATCCAGAAGGCGCGCGAGAAGGCGGCGAATGTGCTGGAGACCTCGATCGAGGACATCGAATACCAGGGCGGCATGCTCACCGTGGTCGGCACCGACCGCCGCATCAGCCTGTTCGATCTCGCCGAGAAGGAGAGCGGCGCCAAGCTCAGCGTCGATTCCGAAGGCGAGGTCGACGGCCCGAGCTGGCCGAACGGCACGCATATCTGTGAGGTCGAGATCGACCCCGAGACCGGTGTCTCGAAGGTGGTGCGCTACACCACGGTCGACGACGTCGGCGTCGCCGTGAACCCGATGCTGGTCACCGGGCAGATCCATGGCGGCGTGGCGCAAGGCATCGGCCAGGCGCTGTATGAGGGCGTGTCCTACGATGCCGACGGCCAGCTCCTCACCGCGAGTTACCAGGACTATTGCATCCCGCGCGCCGACGACGTGCCGCCGATCGTGGTGACGCTGGACGATTCCGCGCCCTGCCGCACCAATCCGCTCGGCGCCAAGGGCTGCGGCGAATCCGGCGCCATCGGCGGCCCGCCTTGCGTCACCAACGGCGTGATGGATGCGCTCGCCGAGCTCGGCATCACCCAGCTCAACACGCCTTTGACGCCGCAGAAGGTGTGGAAGGCGATCAAGGACGCGAGGGCGGCGGGGTAAGCGCAGCACGTTGTTGCGCGAGCCGTCACGACAAATTCAGTCGTCGTCCCGGGGCGCGCAAAGCGCGAACCCGGGACCCATAACCACAGGAAGTGGTTGTGACGCGAAGCCGGCAACTCCGAGTCCCCGCAACCACCTCTCCCTGTGGTTATGGGTCCCCGCGTTCGCGGGGACGACAGCGGAGATTGGAGCGCGAGAGTTCGCAAAATACTCCGTGACGTAGCCCGGATGGAGCGAAGCGAAATCCGGGAGCGCTGCCTCGCGGAAACACCATCCCGGATTGCGCTTCGCTCCATCCGGGCTACGCGCGCTAAATCCCCAGCATCATCTTCGCGATGATGTCGCGCTGGATCTCCGAGGTGCCGCCGAAAATCGTGTAGGCGCGGCCGTTGAGATATTCCGGCACCACCGTCAGCATCTCCTCAGGGATGGGCGGCTCGTGGTTGAGCTGGTAGAGCGGGCGCATCGGCTCGACCGCGAGGGCGTCGTGGCCGATCACGTCGACGCCGAGGCGCGTGACGGCTTGGCGGATCTCGCTGTTGCGCAGCTTCAGGATCGACGACACCGCGCCGGGGTTTTGCCCGGTCTGCAGCGCCGAGAGCACGCGCAGCTCCGTCATCTCCAGCGCGTCGATGTCGATCTCGACCTCCGAGATGCGGCTGGCGATATCGGGGCTGTCGATGGCGCGGCCCGTCAGATCGGACTCGGCGAGATCGGAGATCGCCTTCAACCCCTCGCGCAGCTTCGCCGACGCGATGCCGGAGCCGCGCTCGAACTCGAGCAGATATTTGCCGTAGGTCCAACCCTTGCCCTCGTCGCCGACGCGGTTCGCCACGGGCACGCGGACGTCGTCGAAGAACACCTGGTTGACCTCGTGATCGCCGCCGATGGTGAGAATGGGGCGCGTGGTGATGCCCGGGCTCTTCATGTCGATCAGGATGAAGCTGATGCCGTCCTGCTGCCGCTCGCCGTCGCTGGTGCGCACCAGCGCGAACATGCGGTTGGCGTGGTGGGCGTGCGTGGTCCAGATCTTGGTGCCGTTGATGATGTAGTCGTCGCCGTCGCGCACCGCGCGCGTCTTCAGCGAGGAGAGGTCGGAGCCGGAGCCCGGCTCGGAATAACCCTGGCACCAATAATCCTCGCCGGAAAGGATCCGCGGAAGATAGAAATTCTTCTGCTCGGGGCTGCCGAATCCGATGATGACGGGCCCGACCATCTTCACGCCCATCACGTTGACATTGGGCACGCCGGCCCGCGCGCATTCGGTCTCGAAGATCCAGCGCTGCGCCGGCGTCCACGACGGCCCGCCGTACTCGACCGGCCAGCCCGGCGCGCCCCAGCCGTTGGCGTGCAACGCGCGCTGCCAGGCCATGCCGATATCAGGGTCGGAGAACACCGAAGGCGTGAGCGCCGTCGCGCGCTTCATTTCCTCCGTAAGATTCTTTGCGATGAAGCTGCGCACCTCGTTCTGGAAGGCGCGCTCGTCGGCATTGAAGGTGAGGTCCATGGGGCTCTCCCGGTGTCAGGCCTTGCGGCCAAGCTCGGCGTGGCGGGCATAATGGTGCGCGCTGCCGCCGAACAGCGTGTCGAAGGCGACGAGCCGCTTGAAATAGGCGCCGACCTCGAGCTCCTCGGTGACGCCCATGCCGCCGTGAAGCTGGATCGACTGCTCGCCGACGAAGCGCGCGCACTTGCCGATCTTGGCTTTCGCGCCGGACGCCGCTCGGGCCCGTTCGGTCGGTGCAGCGTCCACCCTCAACGCCGCCCGCAGCGCCATCGAGCGCGCCTCGTCGACCTGCATCGCCATGTCGGCGAGGCGGTGGCGGATCACCTGGTTGGCGGAGAGCGGCCGGCCGAATTGTTTGCGGATCTTGGTGTAGTCCAGCGTGGTCTCCAGCAGCGTCTGCATGATGCCGACGGCCTCCGCCCCCAGCGCGGCCATGGCGCGATCGACCGCCCATTCGATCGCCGGCAGCGCGTCGTGGCCGTCGCCGAGCAGGGCGTCTTCCGGCAGATGCACGTCGGACAATTCGATGTTGCAGGCGCGTCCGCCGCCGAGGCGCGCGTAGTCGGACATCGCGAGGCCGTCGGCCGTCGCCGCCAGCACGAACAGGCCGATCCGCCCCGATGGGCCGTGATGGTCGTGGATCAGCGCGGAGACGATGATCTCGTCGGCGGCGTGGCCGTCGAGCACCGCGATCTTGCTGCCGGACAGGCGCCAGCCTTGCGCGGTCTTGGTCGCTGACGTCGCGACCTTGGTGAGGTCGAACCGTGCCGCGCGCTCGGAATGCGCAAAGGCGAGCTTCAGCGATCCGTCGGCGACCTTGGGCAGGCTCGCCTGCTTCTGCTCGGCCGTGCCGCATCTGTCGATCAACCCGGCACCGAGCACGACCGTCGCGACATAGGGCTCAGACACCAGCCCGCGGCCGAACGCTTCCATCAGGATGCCGATCTCGACCGCGCCGCCGCCGAGCCCGTCGAACTCTTCGGGGATCGGCAGCGCCAGCCAGCCGAGCTCGGCGAACTGCTTCCACACCGCGGGGCTGAAGCCGAGCGGATCGTTCGCCATCTTGCGGCGGTGATCGGCGTTGTAGCTGCCGGCCACGAAGCGCTCCACGCTCTCGCGCAACAGCTTCTGCTCGTCACTGAGATTGAGGTCCATGGTTCTACTCCGCCGCCGCCGGCGGCTTGCGCACGGAGGGATGCAGGCCGGAGGGATCGACGATCATGCCGAACTCCTGAAGATTGTGGGCGTGGCAGAGCTGATGCAGCGCAAACGCCTGGTCGATCGCGGCCGGTTGGCCCATCACGTCGACCGAGCGGTTGACGGCTTCCTTGGTCATCTTCAGCGCGAAGGAGGGCTTGGCCGCGATCCGGCGCGCCAGCTCCAGCACGCGTGATGACAGCTCGGCCCGTGGCACGACCTGGTTGACCATGCCGAGCTGGTGCGCCTCCTGCGCGCTCCAGCTGTCGGCGGTGAAGAGGAACTCCTTGGCCTTGCGCGGGCCCAGCTCCCAGGGATGTACGAACCATTCGACGCCGCAGACGCCCATGGTGACGACGGGGTCGCAGAACTGCGCATCGTCGCTGGCGACGATGAGGTCGCAGGCCCAGGCCAGCATCAGCCCGCCGGCGATACATTTGCCGTGGACCTCGGCGACGGTGGGCTTGGCAAGGTTGCGCCAGCGCCGGGTGATCTGGAGATAAATTTCCTGCTCGCGCGCGAAGCGGCCGTGGGCGTTGGGCTCGGCAAAGCCGCCCCAATTTCCGATCGGCGGGAAATCGACGCCGGCGGTGTTCCTGCCGCCGGGGCGCAGATCGTGGCCGGAGGAGAAGTGCGGACCGCTGCCGGCGAGAATGATCACCTTGACCGCATCGTCCTGCACCGCCGCGTCGAAGGCGGCGTTGAGATCATAGGTCATTTGCAGGTTCTGCGCGTTGCGCGCCTCGGGCCGGTTCATCACGACCCTTGTGATCGCGGGCTCGGGCCGCTCCACGAGGATGGTCTCGAACGAGGTCATCGCGCTTCCCCCAGTTCTGTCTTAATTGTTTCGTCGAGTTGACTATGTCGGTCAGGGATAGGCAAGAGGCTTGCGTCAGTCGGCTGCTTTTCGCGCCTCGAAAGGGACGCAACACGTCTGGCGTCCTGCGTGTCGCATCTGGTAGTTTGCGCCAGATTCCACCGGGAGAAATTTAATGCGCAAGATCCTGACCGTGCTGGCGGCGCTGGCCTCGCTGAGCCTCACCAATTGCGGCTACAACGCGATCCAGAGCGAGGACGAGCAGATCAAGGCCAACTGGTCCGAGGTCGTCAACCAGTATCAGCGCCGCGCCGACCTCGTGCCCAACCTCGTCAATTCGGTGAAGGGCTTTGCGCAGCAGGAAAAGGACGTGCTGCTCGGCGTCACCAATGCGCGCGCCAAGGTTGGCAGCATCCAGGCAACGCCCGAGGTGCTGAACGACCCCGCCGCCTTCCAGAAGTTCCAGGCGGCCCAGGGCGAGCTCTCCAGTGCGCTGTCGCGGCTGCTGGTCGTCACCGAGAACTATCCGCAGCTCAAGTCCGACGCGCTGTTCAAGGATTTGATGTCGCAGCTCGAGGGCACCGAGAACCGCATCACGGTGGCGCGCAACCGCTACATCAAGTCGGTGCAGGACTATAACGTCACCATCCGCTCGTTCCCGAGCAACCTCACCGCGATGATGTTTGGCTACAAGGAGAAGCCGAATTTTTCGGTGGCGAACGAGAAGGAGATCTCGACCGCGCCGAAGGTGGATTTCAATCCGGCGCCGGCACCGTCGAAGTAGCGGCGTACGCCTCCCATGAGCGCCTCAAACTCTGCTGTCATTCCCCGCGCAGGCGGGGAATCCAGTACGCCGCGGCCTCTCGGTTCGAGCATCGCGGTCTCTGGAATACTGGATCGCCCGCCTTCGCGGGCGATGACAGCGAGTTTGTGGCAGGCGATCATCGTATTCGCGCTCCTCCTCGCCTTCGTTGCCCCCGTCAGCGCCGACGTCGCCGTCCCCGAGCTCACCGGGCGCGTCGTCGACCAGACCGGCACGCTCTCCAGCAGCGACGTCGCGGCGTTGTCGCAAAAGCTGCGCGACTTCGAGAACCGCAAGGGCAGCCAGATCGCCGTCCTGATCGTGCCGACGACGCAGCCCGAGACGATCGAGCAGTTCTCGATCCGCGTCGCCGAGGCCTGGAAAATCGGCCGCAAGAAGATCGACGACGGCGCCATCCTCGTCGTCGCCAAGAACGACCGGCATTTGCGCATCGAGGTCGGCTACGGCCTGGAAGGTGCGCTCACCGACGTCACCTCGCGGCGGATCATCGACGAGATCATCACGCCGAAATTCAGGAGCGGCGATTTCGCCGGCGGCATCTCCGATGGCGTCGAGCGCATGGTGCGGGTGATCGACGGCGAACCCTTGCCGGTTCCCTCTCCAACCGTGAACTTCGGCAGTCTCGATGACCTCGCACCGCTGTTCATCGTCACGCTGTTCGTCTCGTTGGGCGTGGGCGGCGCCTTCCGCGCGGCGCTCGGACGGCTGCTCGGATCATTGGCGACGGGAGGCATCATTGCGACCTTGACCTGGTTCATTCTCGGGTCCGTCGGCCTTGCCCTCGCGCTGGGTGGTCTCGGCTTCGTCATCGGCTTCGTCGCCGACCTGTTTTCGGCGATCACGCCCGGCACCGGCCGCTCGCGCGGCGGCTCGTGGTCGAGCGGCTCGTCGTCGGGCGGCTGGAGCAGCGGATCGTCCAGCAGCGGCGGCTTCAGCGGCGGTGGCGGCAGTTTTGGCGGCGGCGGCGCCTCGGGGAGCTGGTAGCGGTCATGGGCATCAAGCGCATTGCGACGCACCTCGTGCAGCATCATTGGCGGGCAAAGCAGGTCTTTCCGGCAGCCGTGCTCGACCGCATCGAGCAGGCGATCAAGCAGGGTGAAGCCACCCATTCGGGCCAGGTTCGATTCGTGGTCGAAGGCGCCCTCGACGGCGCGCCGCTGTTCCGCAACCAGCCGGCCCGCGCGCGCGCGCTCGATGTGTTCTCGCACTTACGCATCTGGGACACCGCGCACAACAACGGCGTGCTGATCTATCTCCTGCTCGCCGACCGCGACGTCGAGATCGTGGCCGACCGCGGCATTCATGCGAAGGTCGGTGCCGAAGGCTGGGAGCGCATCTGCCGCGCGATGGAGGCCGAGTTCAGGTCGGGCCAGTTCGAGCGCGGCGTGATCGACGGCATCGCGGCGGTGTCGCGCGAGTTGGCGCGGCATTTTCCGCCGCAGGGCTCGCAGAGCAACGAGCTGCCGGATGCGCCCGTCGTGATGTGACGGACGGGCGATAGTCAAACTCCGGCATTGCGAGAGCGCGCGCTATTCCGCCGCCGTTCATCTTGCCCCGGTTACAAATTGTTTCACGCTCGCCACACCGGTTCCATCTTCCCGGCTCAATTCAGCCCCTGATGACTTCCTAAAATTTCGGTAAGCGGGTCCGCAGGTAAGGAATTCGCAAGCAATGAAAGTTACCAAAAGGTCAACCCCGACTGGAGTATTTGAGCCGTGAGCGAACCAATGCCCGATCAGGCTGCCCAAAGGACTGGCGAACAGGCCGGCGTCGAAGCTGCTGCGACCGCGCCGCACGCCGTCGAAGCCGCTGGGATCGAGGCCCCCTCGATCGCCCCGGACCACGAGGCGCCGCCCAAAGCGGATCCCGTCAAGCCGGATGCGGTGAAGGTGGAGCCGCCGAAGATCGAGGCCTCCAAAATCGAGCTGTCGAAGCTCGAAGCCAAAGCCGAGACCAAGCCCGAGCCGAAGCCCGGCAAGCTCATCGTCATGGCGCCCTCGGAGCGCAACTGGGACCGCGAGGGTTTTGCCCCCCATGTGAAGCCGGACGAGCCGCGCGAGGCCGGCGGCAAGCGGCGCCTGTCGGCGATGGCCGCGGTGGTGGCGATTGCCGCGAGCGTCGGCGCCATCAGCGGCGCGCTTGCGACCGCCGGCATGATGCATTTCGCGAGCCCCGCCCAGGCGCCGGTGCAAGTCGCCGACTCCAGCGCGCTGGATGCTTCGGTCGCGCGGATCGATGCCGATCTCGTCGCGCTGAAGGCCAATGTCGAGCACAGCACGAAGACTGGCGTCAGCCAGTTCAATCGCGCCAACGACCGCCTCGATAAGCTCGAGAAAGCCCAGGCCGAACCGCTGGCGAAGATCGCTAAGCTGTCGGAGACCGTCGACAAGCTACGCGCTGCGCCGCCCGCCGCGCCTGCGCAGGCCGCCGTCGCGCCGGCCAAGGAGACCACCGGCTCGATCGCGCCGACCCAGGTTGCGACCGCGGCCGCCGCACCGGCTCCGGTGGCTGCCGCCCCCAAGACCGAGGTCGGCCGCCTGCCGACGGTCGAAGGCTGGCGCTTGCGCAACGCCGCCAATGGCGGTGCGCTGATCGAGGGCCGCGACGGGCTCTACGAGGTCTATCCCGGCGATCCCATCCCGGGCGTCGGCCGCGTCGATGCGATCCGCCGCCAGGACGGCCGCTGGGTCGTCGTCACCAGCAAGGGGCTGATCGTCGCGCGCTGAGCCTTCGATATCTGACATCATTGAGGCGCTTCACTGCGATGTGAGGCGCCTTTTTGCTTGAATAGGTGTCCTCGCGCGGTGTTACCTAAGGCATGCGCCGCGCGTTGCGAATTTTCATTGCTGTCGCCTTGCTGTTCGGCGACGCCGCCCCGCTATCGGCCGCGGAGACCGCGCCGCTGACGCGCGGCACGGCCGTCACCGATCCGGAAATGCTGCGCAGGCTCGATGAGGGCGACGTGTTCACGATCCCGCGCCTGGTGTCGCCCGAGCGGGAGGCGGCCCGTCCGCTGACGACCGACCTCTTGTTTTCGGAGCTGCCACAGCTCAAGGACATTCCGCCGGCGATCGACGCGGAGTTCGACCGCTACATCACCAAGCGGACGGCCGAATATCCGACCGAGACCATCGGCGTCGGCGAAGGTTTTGATGTTCAGCTGTTCGACCGCGCTGTGCTGAAATCGCCCAACACGCGTTTCGTGCTCGCCGGCATCGTCAATCGCATGGACCGTGCCTATGTCGACGAAGAGTCCTGCGGCGAGATCCGCTTGATCTACCGGCTCGCACGTTTCGACGGCGGCACGACCGCGACGCGGCTGCCGATGACGTTCAATCTGGTGATGAAGGCGCGCGATCCGCGCCAGACCGATGCGAGCGACAAGCCGATCAGTTGCGTCGAGATCGCGAAGCGCTGGCTCGACAATGGAAATTGGCAGGAGCTGATCGGCAGGCGAGACGACGCCATGCTCGATCGCATCGAGACCAATATCCAGATCTCCATCGCGCCGAAATCGCCGCTGCATGATTTCCGCTCCGACTATCTGCTCAAAGTGTTCAAGTACGATGCGGTCACGAAGACGTTCGCAGAAGGGAAGCTGGAGAATCAGATCGACCGCGACCGCATTCTCTCCGACAATGCGCTCCGGCGCGACTTCAAGGCCTGGCTGCTCGCGCCCGAGAATTTGCGCGCGTTCGATCGCGGCACGGTGCTGATCCCGGAGAAATTCCTGGCCAGGGCGGCGGTCGTGCCGACGCCCGCCGGCCTCGATGCGTCGCCGCTGCAACCGGAGTTCGGGATGATGCAGGGAGAAGCAAACGGCGAGGGGAGGGGCGATCCGGTCTTCACCGACAATGACGTGGTCGGCGCGTTGAAGCAGGCGGCGGCGCGCGGCGACATGCAGAACGTCCGCTCGATCGCCGGGTTCCAGCGCCGTCTTAACGACGTCACCTGCGCCGGCTGCCACCAGACCCGCGGCATCGGCGGCTTCCATTTCCCCGGCGTCGACTGGCTCGCGGACAAGCCGTCCAACGTTTCTATCGTGCCGGCCTCGCCGCATTTCATCGGCGATCAGCTGCGCCGCCGCGACATTCTGACCGCGTTCGCCGCGGGCAAACGCCCTGATTTCTCACGTGGATTTGCCAGCCGGCCGCAGACCCGCGGCAGCCGGGAGCTTGCGGGGAGCGAATATTGGGACGGCTGGGGCGCGCATTGTTCCCTGCAAGATGCGGGATCGGGAACGCCGGACAAGAGTTTTACGTCATGGACATGTGCTAACGGTCTCACCTGTCAGGCGGCCGCGGCCTCGCGCCACATCGGCATGTGCTTCGTCAAGACGCGTTAGACCTCACCAGACAATTTGGATGACTCATGACGGATACGGGCAACGCCAACAAAGCGCGCAATCGCGAGATTGCGCAGAATGAGGAAGCCAAGCAGGTCACCGGCAGCGCCCGCGTGAGCATCTGGGCGATTGCGGTGGCCGTCATCGTCGGCGGGGTCTTGTTCACGCTCGGCTGGCTGTCGCTGAGGTGAGCCCTCAGGTCGCGTAGTTCGTCATCCGCTTGCCCGGCAGCAGCTCGTAGGCCGGCTTCCAGCCGGGCAGTGCGGCCATGCGGTCGAGCCAGGCGTGGATGGCGGGATGGCTCGCGGCGAAGTCGAAGCCGTGCTCGTCGCTGGGATAGTGCAGATAGGCCATCATCGAGATATCGGCGATCGTCGGCTTCGCGCCGATCGCGAAGGCGTTGTGCTGGAGATGCCCGTCGAGAATGCCGAGAAAATCCTCGAGCCGGCGGCGGAAGTGCTTCAGCACCTGCGGATCATTCTTCTCGGTGAACGCTCGCATGAAGCGATAGGCCGCCATGTAGCCGGTGAGCTTGTGGTTGTCCCAGAACAACCAGCGCAGCAGCTCGAACTTCTCGTCCTCGGTCTCGGCGCCGAAGCGGCCATACTGCTCGGCGAGCCTGAGCAGCAGCGGCGCGGTCTGCGTCATCTTCACGCCGTCGACCTCTAGCACGGGAATCTCGCCCATCTCGTTGACGGCCTTGCGCCACTCCGCCGTGCGCGTGACGCCGCCGCCGAAGTCGGTCCAGACCGGCTCGAACGTCTCGCCGCACAGCGTCAGCATCAGCGCGAGCTTGTAGCTGTTGCCGGATTCGGGGAAATAGTGGAGGCGGTAGCTCGGCATTGAACGCTCCTTGCCTTTCGGGGCCGGGGCAGCGATGTTGCATATGATCCGTTTAACAGAACATTTGTTCTGTAGAACGTCAAGCGCTGGATGTCAGGCCGGTGAGCAGGGACTCAAAAGCAGAGCCAAACGAGCGCGAGCGGCCATTGATGCAGGCAACGTTGCGCATCATTGGGCGACATGGCCTCGACGGTGTGACCCACCGAGCGGTCGCGACTGAGGCCGGGGTTTCGCTCGGCGCGGTGACGCATCATTTCGGAACCCGCGATGTGCTGATTGAGGCAGCCCTGCAGTTTGCCCTGGCGCGTGAAGTCGGCAGGCTGCGTGCGTTGGCACTTGGTCTTCAGGGCAAGGCGTTCGAGGTGGAGGCCTGGATCGACGCGTTAGTCGATTTCTACGTCAGCGAGCTCAGCCAAGAAGCCGAGACGCATATCGCCTGCTATGAGGCCTTCCTGGCCGCCGCGAGGCAGGAGCGCTATCGGCCCGTGGTCGCCGAGTGGTTCGACACGTGGCGGCAGAGTGCTGAACTTGCGCTAAAAGCTGCGAAGTCGCCGAACTCACGCCGCCACGCCGAGGTGTTCGTCTCGGCGCTGATCGGCTTGCTCTTTCGTCAACTCGCCACGCCCAGAGCCAGCTTCCGCCGTGAGGCGAAGGCGGAACTGCTGGAGCTGGTGGCCAGCTTGATCGGACGGAAATAACGGCGGCGTGCGGGCCTTACCCGACCGCCCCCGATCCCCGCAACCGCTTGATCGCCGCCTCGTCGTATCCTGCGCCGCGCAAAATTTCGTCACTGTGCTCTCCCACGGCGGGCGGCTTGCGCGGCTGCACCTTCTTGGTGCCGTCGATCCAGATCGGGCTGTTGATGGTGAGCATGGTGTCGTTCTCGAACGGCACCAGCACCTCGTTGTCGAGCATCTGCTTGTCGTTCGGGATGTCGTCGAGCACCGCGACGACGCCGAACACGAGGCCGTTGCCGTCGAGGATCTTGCGCCATTCGGCGAGGTCCCTGGTCGCAAAGGTCTCGTCAAAAATCTTGACCAGTTCGACCGAACGGGCCTGACGGTCGGCCTTGGTGGCAAAGCGCGGATCGGTGATCAGGTCCTCGCGCCCCAGGCACTTCGCCAGCGCCGGAAACTGCTTCTCCTCGCTCAGCAGCGACAGGATCAGCCAGCGGCCGTCCTTGCACTGGTAGTGGTTGGCGACCGCGTTGAGCGCGCGCTCGCGCGGGCGCCGCTCGCCGAACTTGGCGCCGCAGAGTTTTGCCTGCGCCAGCACGCTCGCGGCCCAGACGCCATTCGCCATCAGATTGGAGGCGACATGCGAGCCCTTGCCGGTCTTCTCGCGCTGATACAGCGCGGTGACGATGGCGCCGTAGAAGGCCATGGCGCAGGGATGGTCGCCCATGCCGGCGACCGAGCGGGCCGGCGTGGTGTCGGTGTCGGCGCGAACTAGGTCCATCAGGCCGGAGCGCGCCCAATAGGCGTTGCTGTCGAAGCCGGGCTTGTTGGCCTCCTCGCCCTTTTCGCCGTAGCCGGTGAAGGAGGCGTAGATCAGCCGGTCGTTGAGATGGGCGAGATGGTCATAGGTGATGCCGAGCTTGGCGCGCACCGGCGGCGGCATGTTGGTGATGAAGACGTCGGCCTCTGCGACCAGCTTGTAGAGCACCGCCTGCGCCTCCGGCTTGGCGAGATCGAGCGCGATGCTCTTCTTGTTGCGGGATTCCAGCAGCCAGGCGAAATTGTGCTCGCCGGTGGGATAGCCCGGCAAATTGGGCAGGTTGCGATAGGGGTCGCCTGCGCCGGGCGGCTCGATCTTGACGACGTCGGCGCCGAAATCCGACAGCACGGTCGCGGCCGCGGGCGCTGCGATGAAGCTTGCGCAGTCCAGAACCTTCAGGCCGGCAAAAATGCCCTTATCCATCGCGGCGTCGCTCCCTCAGCTCTTGTCGTTTCCCGCGCGCTGGAATTGACGCGGGCCGGTGGTGGGAGCATTAGACCGATGTTTTGCAGGGATGCAACGGCGCCTGGCGCAGGGCCTCACTCCTCCCCCGCAAGCAACGCCGCATTGCCGCCCGCCGCAGCGGTGTTGATCGTCACGGTCTGCTCGGTGGCGAAGCGCGCGAGGTAGTGCGGGCCGCCGGCCTTGGGGCCGGTTCCGGACAGGCCGTTGCCGCCGAACGGCTGCACGCCGACCACGGCGCCGATCATGTTGCGGTTGACGTAGATGTTGCCGATCTGGGCGCGGTCGATGACGGCCTCGATGGTGTCGTCGATGCGTGAATGAATGCCGAGCGTGAGCCCGTAGCCGGTGCGCTCGATGGCAGCAAGCACACCTTCGAGGTTCTCGGCGCGATAGCGCACGACATGCAGGATCGGGCCGAAGACCTCCTCGGTGAGCTGGCCGGCCTCCTTGAGCTCGAAAATGTGTGGCGCGACGAAGCAACCCTCCGGCGCGCTGCCGGCAAAATGCAGTCTTGCTTCCTTCCTCATACGCGCGATATGCGCATCGAGGCGCTGCTTGGCCTCCATGTCGATGACAGGGCCGATATGCGTCGCGACGTCGAAGGGATCACCGATCTTCAGCTCGCGCGCCGCGCCCGCGATCATCTCGATCATGCGGTCGGCGACATCCTCCTGCACGAACAGGAGCCGCAGCGCCGAGCAGCGCTGGCCGGCGGAACGGAACGCGGAGGTGACGACATCGTCGGCGACCTGCTCGGGCAGCGCGGTGGCATCGGCGATCATGGCGTTGATGCCGCCGGTTTCCGCGATCAGCGGCACGATCGGTCCGTCCTTGGCGGCGAGGGCCCGGTTGATCAAGCGCGCGACCTCGGTCGAGCCGGTGAAGACGACGCCGGCGATATCGGGGTGTGCGGTCAGCGCGGCGCCGATGCGGCCGTCGCCGGTGACGAGATGCAGCGCGCCCTTGGGGATGCCGGCCTCGTGCAGCAGGGCCACGACTTCGTGCGCGATCCGCGGCGTCTGCTCGGCGGGCTTTGCCACCACGCTGTTGCCGGCCATCAACGCCGCCGTGACCTGGCCGAGGAAGATCGCCAGCGGAAAATTCCACGGCGAGATCGCGACGAAGATTCCGCGGCCGCGCATCGCGAGCGTGTTGCTCTCGCCGGTCGGGCCAGGCATGGCAGCATCGGCGCCGAACAGCTTTCGGCCCTGCGCGGCATAATATCGGCAGAAGTCGGCGGCCTCGCGCAGCTCCGAGAGCGCATCGTCTAGCGTCTTGCCGCCTTCACGTTGCAGGAGCGCGATGAAATGGGCGCGGCGGCTTTCCAGCAGATGCGCAGCCTGCTCCAGCGCCGCTGCGCGCGTGCCGGCGGGTGTGCGGCTCCAGGCCGCAAAGCCCGCACGCGCCGCAGTCACGGCCGCATTGGCCTGGTCGGGCGTGGCGTCGGCGATCGGCTTGAGGTCGGTGGCCTCGGCCTTCACGTCGGCCAGCAATCGGTCAAGCGCGGCGCGCGAGCCGAACTCGACGCCGTGCGAATTGCGCCGCTCCGGCGCGAACAGATCACCGGGCAGCGGAATCTTGGAATGGGCCGCGGCTTGCGGCTGGACAATCGCATCCGCCGGGCGCTGCAGCAGCGCCGGAACAGGCACGCGATAATCGGCGGCCTGCGCCACGAAGGAGGAATTGGCGCCGTTCTCCAGCAGCCGCCGCACCAGATAAGCGAGCAGATCGCGATGGCTGCCGACCGGCGCGTAGGTGCGGTGGGCGATGTCAGGATGATCTTTTGCCAGTTGCTCGTAGAGCGCTTCGCCCATGCCGTGCAGGCGCTGGAATTCGAAGCCGCCGCCGTCTTTCGCGAGCTCCAGCACGGTCGCGACCGTCAGCGCATTGTGGGTGGCGAATTGCGGGAAGATGCGCGGCCGTAACGCCAGCAGCTTCGTCGCACAGGCAATGTAGTTCAGATCCGTCATCGCCTTGCGCGTGAACACGGGATAGCCAATGAGCCCGCGCTCCTGCGCGCGCTTGATCTCGGTGTCCCAATAGGCGCCCTTGACCAGCCGCACCATCAGCTTGCGGTCATGCGCGCGCGCGAGCGCATCGACATGGTCGATTACCGCGCCGGCGCGCTTCTGATAGGCCTGGATCGCGAGGCCAAACCCGTCCCAGCCTTTCAGCGAGGCATCGGCGAGCGTCGCGGCGATCACGTCGAGCGACAGCTCCAGCCGGTCGGCTTCCTCGGCATCGACGGTGAAGTTGAGGTCATGCGTCCTGGCGCGCTGCGCGAGGTCCAGCAGCAGCGGCACCAATTCGGCCATCACGCGGTCCCGGCTGATCGCCTCGAAACGCGGATGCAGCGCCGAGAGTTTGACGGAAATGCCGGGCCGGTCGGGCAGGGGATGGCTGCCGGCTGTCTTGCCGATCGTTTCAATGGCGCTGGCATAGGCGTCGAAATAGCGTTTTGCATCCGCCGCCGTGCGCGCGCCTTCGCCGAGCATGTCGAAGGAATAGCGCGGCTTCTGGCCGGAGCGCGGGCTGCCCCGCTCCAGCGCCTGTTCGATGGTCTCACCCAGCACGAAATGATTGCCCATCAGCCGCATCGCCTGGCGCGTCGCGGTGCGCACCGCCGGCGCGCCGAGCCGCTTGACGAGCCGACCGATGGTGCCGTCCGGCGTCTCGCCGGGCTGGATCACCCGCGCCGACAGGCCGAGCGCCCAGGCCGAGGCGTTGACCAAAAACGCCGTGGACTTGGTCTCGTGGTGGATGAAATCGCCCTCGCCGAGCTTGTCCTCGATGAACTGGTCGGCGGTGCGCGCGTCGGGTACGCGCAGCAGCGCCTCGGCCAGCACCATCAAGGCGAGGCCCTCCTTGGTCGAGAGCGCGAATTCCCGCAGCATGTCCTCGACGCCGCCCAAGCGGTCGTCGCGCTTGCGGATCGCCTCGATCAGCCGCGTCGCGGTGCGGTCGATCCGCGCCTCCTGCGGCGGGCTGAGCGGCGCGGCCGGCAAGAGCTTTGCTGCGATCTCGGCGTCATCGGGCGCGTAGGGAGCGGAGAAGGGCGGCGGAATGTTCGGCATGGCAGGTCCTGTGGCTGAAATCCAGGATAATGCCGGGGTTACCGTAGTTCGATAGACAATCTAGCTGGTTTGCCTTAGAAAATGAAGATCATAGGCGGTTTGGCCTCATAAATCATGGAACTCGATCGAATCGACCGGAGGATCCTCTCCATTTTGCAGGAGGATGGGCGCATCGCCAATGTCGACCTCGCCGAGCGCATCGGCCTGTCGCCGACCTCGATCGGCGAGCGGCTGAAGCGGTTGCAGCGGGAGGGCTTTGTCGAGGGCTATGGCGCGCGGCTCAATCCGCACCGGCTCGGCCTCGGGCTCCTGGTGTTCGTCGAGGTGCTGCTCGACAAGACCACGCCGGACAATTTCGAACGGTTTGCGCGCGCAGTGAAACTCGCGCCCGAAGTGCTGGAGTGTCACATGGTTGCCGGCGGCTTCGACTATCTTGTGAAGGCGCGGCTGGCAGACATGACCGCCTATCGACGCTTCCTCGGCGAGACCCTGCTGTCGATGCCGGGTGTGCGCGAGACGCGGACCTATGCGGTGATGGAAGAGATCAAGCGCGACGCACCGTTGCCGGTGGGCTGACGAAATGCCGTCGCGATTGTCATTGCTGTGGCGTTGAACGAGCGGTCTTCGCGCGAAAAAATAGCTCTCCGTGTGCAATCGCAACGCCTGTCGTCGAATGCACTCACCGTCTTCGAAAATTTTCTTGGCCCGGCCCCCGGACAAAGCCGGGAAGCAGCAAAGGGCTTAGACTTTGAGGTTCTCTGCGGAGGTCTTGCCCCGGTTTGCGATCTCTTCGTATTCCACCGTCTGCCCCTCATTGAGCGAGGACAGGCCGGCTTTCTGCACTGCCGAGATATGCACGAACACATCCTTGCCGCCCGACGCAGGCTGGATAAATCCATAACCCTTCGTCGGGTTGAACCACTTGACCGTACCTTTAGCCATCACGACTTCTCCGCGGGTCTTCCTCCGAGATCTCGAACCGCCAGTCCCCGCCAACCGGCCGGTTCGGTCCTAACAGGATACGCGGAATGTGGCCGGCTTGGTAGCTCAAACCACATCGGCATTTCGCCGAATTCCGCTCAACTTCGCGGCGCTTTTGCCGGTTTTGCCCGTTTCGCGGTCAAATGAGTGGCGGGCTGCGGTAACGTTCTTTCTTACCCTCCCCTGGAGGAGGAGGGTCGCTACGCATGGAGCGTAGCGCAATGCGTAGCGGGGAGGGGTGACAGTCTCTCCGCATCGAGCGCTGTTCGTGTTGAGAGATCACCCCACCCCGCTCGCGCTCCGCGCGATCGACCCTCCCCCTCCAGGGGAGGGTAAGAATAAAGCGCGCGCCGTCCGTCAATAAGTCGCAGCCAGGTAATCGACGATCTTGCCGACGTCGGTATCGGCGATCGGTGCGCCATAGACCTTGATCATCTTGGTCACCTCGGCCTGCCAGAAGCCTTTCTTGTCCTTCATCGGCGGCTGCGTCTTGATGTAGTCGGCCGAGTGGCAGGCGCTGCAATTGCCCTTGACGATCTCGAGGTCGGGCCCCTCCTTGAAGGCGGCGACCTCGTCCGGAAGCTGGTAGTTGACGGGCGCCGCCGTCACGGCCGTGAAGCCGCTGGCGAGGGCGAGCGTGATGGCGAGGAGAACGGTGTGCTGCATGATCATTCTCCCTCAGGCCACGGTCACGCGGGTGGTCTCGACGACGTTGCGCAAATAGCCCGCCGGATTCCAGCGCGGCGTGTCCGGCTGTGTCTCGCCGCCATTGCCGGTGGCGCGCACCTTGAGCTCTACGCTGCCCGCCGCGAGCTTCACCGGCAGCTTCCATTCGCGGAACGCGTATTTGCCGAGATCCTTGCCGAGTTTTGCGCTCATCCAGGTTTTGCCGCCGTCGGTGGAGACCTGAACATCCTTGATGCCCTTGCCGCCGTCGAAGGCGATGCCGCGCAGGGTGGTGCGGCGGGCTTTCAGCCTGGCTCCATCAGGCACGCTGGTGATGAAGGAGCGGATGGTGAAGCGGTTGATCGGGATCGTCGCCTTTGGCGTGGTGCCGGGCTCGATCGAATTGTTCGGCGTGTCGGGAATGCGATAGGCCGACTTCATCCAGAAGCCGTCATAGACGCTGTCGATGATATTGATCTCGTTGAGGTGCTTGACCCAGTAGGTGCCGTAATAGCCGGGCACGATCAGGCGCAGCGGGAAGCCGTTGAGGAACGGCAAATCCTCGCCGTTCATGCCATAGGCCAGCATCACCTCGCCGTCATTGGCGTGATCGATGTCCAGCGCCTTGACGAAGTCAGGCGTCTTGTCGCTGACCGGGCCATCCATGCCGCCAAAGGTGACCTGCTTGGCGCCGCTCTGCACGCCGGCCATCTCCAGCACGGCCTTCAGCGGCACGCCGCGCCAGCGCGCACAGCCCATCGCGCCGTTGGCGAGCTGACCGCCGGCGACGCGCGGCTCGAAGAAACCGCGGCTGTTACCTGAGCACTGCGCGACGGCGACGATCTCGGTCGCCTTCATCTTCCGGATGTCTTTCAGCGACAGCTTGAGCGGCTTGTCGACCTTGCCCTTGACCTCCAGCGTGAATTTGTCGGGATCGAGATTGTAGGGCAGGTCGGAGAGGTGATAGCGCACGAAGAACGCGTTATTCGGCGTAATCGGACCGTCGTTGAAGATCGCGAACGGCGTTTCGAGCTGCGGCGGCCGGCTGGTCAGGCCGATCATCGGCCGCTTCTGCGGATATTTCACCAGCGGCCGTTCGCCGTTGGCGAAGGGAAGCGTGACGGTGTCGAGGGCCAGCGCTTTGGTGGAATTCAGTGTGGCCGCCATGGCGGCAAGGCCCGCTCCTTTGAGCAGGTCGCGTCGATCGAACATTCCCGTCCCCTCCCGGAGCTTTTCGTCGGACCTGCGGTCATCACCGCGATCCTGCGTCCATCTGTCTCAACCATTTGGTCGAAGTCAATTCGTGCTTTCGCAGCAGGCCCATGCCGCTGCGTTGCAGCAGGCCGGTGTTACGGCTGTTGTGAGATTGAGCCGAGCTGTAGCCGCGATGGGTGGTGCGCTCCCTCGCCCCGCTTGCGGGGAGAGGGTTGGGGTGAGGGGGAGTCTCGGCAGGGAAGGTGATAGTCGGACTCGCGGAAAGTCCCTCTCACCTCTTCGGGATTCCCTCCGCAATTTTCGATAATCCCATTGCGGAAACAGCCCTCACCCCAACCTCTCTCGCCAGCGGGGGAGGGAGCTCGCTGCCGTTGCCGCCACATCGTGCGCGCCATATGCGATTCCCCTGCCGCAGGCGGGGAGAGGCGAACATCACGCCGCCACGCGCTCGCTTCGATCGACCAGCGCCGCCAGCTCCCGCGCATCCGCCACCACGCGCACGGCGAGCGGCTCGTCGCGGCCGCGGATCGCGACCTCCTGCTGTGGCAAGGCGTCGTCGACGAGGCCGGCGGTGCGGCGGACTTCCTCCGAGACGATTGCTTCACACGCCAGCGTCTTGGTCATGTCCTGCAGCCGGGCCGCGACATTCACGGCATCGCCGAGCGCGGTGAAGACGATGTGATCGCGATAACCGACGTCGCCGATGATGACCTCGCCGCCGTGAATGCCGATGCCGAAGCGGATCGGCTGGCGGAGATCGTGGCTCAGGAGCTCGTTGAGCTCGTCGATCTGCGTGGCAATGCCGCTGGCTGCCTTCAGCGCCTGCCGGCAGGCGGTTAGCGGATCGGCAGTCAATCCGAACAGCGCCAGCATGCCGTCGCCGACGAACTGGTTCGGCTGGCCGCCATTCTCGATCACGGCCTGCGACGCCGCGCCGAGGAAGCGGTTGACGATGAAGACGGTGTCGAACGGCAGCCGCTTCTCGGCGAGCTGGGTCGAGCCGCGCATGTCCACGAACAGGCTGACGAGATAGCGCTCCTGGCCGATTCTGGCTGGCGTCGAGGCCTGCCCGTCCGCCGCATGAGTGTGCGGCGTGAAGAGTTGGAAGAAGGAGAGGTCGGACGTCGGCCGCAACTGGCAGGCCAGCCGGATCGAGGGATCGGCGGTGCCGACGCGGGTGAGGACGAAGGCCTCGCGCTGCGACGGTGTGGGGAGGGCGCCATGGTCGCCGATGATGCGGATGCGGCAAGTCGAGCAGCGGGCGCGGCCACCGCAGACGCTGGCATGCGGCACGTTGTGGCGCAGGCTTGCTTCCAGCACCGAGAGCCCCTTGGGCACCCGCACCGTCTTGCCGTTGCCGTAGGACAGCGCGATCATGCCGCCGCGCTGCTCGCGCCAGGCCCGCACGCCGCGTGCCGCCAGCGCCAGGCCCAGCAGCCCAAAATAAGTGATGGTGAAGGCGCCGGTGATCCGATCGAGCGTCGCTGCCTCGGCCGTGGTGCCGACCTGGCGGCGCGTGAGATTGTGCGTGCGCCATTCCCCGTCATCGGCTTCGTACGCGACGTTGCGGCCGCCCTGGTAGATGCCGAGCAGCGACAGCGTCGGGACCAGCACGGCGGCGGCCAGCAGATAGGGTGCCGCGCGCGTGAAGAACGGTTTGAGGCGAAGCCAGAAATAGATGCCGATGCAGCCATGCACCCAGGCGATCAGCAGCAGGATCGTCATCTGCCAGAGCCGGCCGGGCGCCGCGACGAAGAAGAGATAGAGCTCCTGCGGGTAGAGCTTCTGATGATCATACAGCGTGTAGCCCAGCCGCACCCCGACCACATGCGCCATGACCAGCGCGGGGATGCTGAGGCCCAGCACGAGCTGCAGCGGCTCGATCGTCCGCCAGCGGAACTGGCGGCGCTGGTACAGCGCGTAGATGCCGAGCCCCATATGCGTGAGCGCGGCGGTGTAGAACACGATCGCGACGGGCAGGAACTGCCAGAAGGCGGTGTGGTAGTAGACCCCGGCCTCCATGGCCTCGACCGAGATGTTGCCGAGCGCATGGTTGAGGAAATGGCTGATCACGTAGCAGAACAGGATCACCCCGCAGATGAGCCGCACCTGCCGCACGCTAGTGGCGCGGACGAGCTCGGACATGTGTGCAGGAGCGATGGCCATGATTCGGTTGTATCAGTTCACTTGGAAGAACAGCCAGCGTAGCGTTTAATTCCCGGCGTGGACAGCTGGCGGGATCACATGCCCGGCAAGGTTACGAAATCGTAGGGTAGGCAAGGGCGCCCGCCACACCCACCGCCGTCGTCCCGGGTCTGCGCTGACGCTTGCCCGGGACGACAGCGGTGTTTGCGGCGCTACTCCCCCGCATTGACTCCCCCTCCCAGGTTGGCGAAAAGCGCGGCCGTGACGATCGCTCCCGATATCTCCGTGAAGCCCGGCGGCTCCGAACGCCGCCTCATCCGTGTTGCGCTGCTCGTCATCGCCGCGATGACGCTGCTGCGCATCGTCTACGCCTCCGCGATCGAGCTGCGCACCGACGAGGCCTATTACTGGACCTGGTCGAAGGAGGGCGCGCTCAGCTTCCTCGATCATCCCCCTGGCATCGCCTGGCTGATCCGTTTCGGAACCGCGATCTTCGGCGACACCGCGCTCGGTGTCCGCTTCGGCGGCATCGTCGCGATGCTGGTGACGCAGTTGCTGCTCGCCGACATCGTCCGCCGCCTCACCCACGACGTGCGCGCGGTCGTGTTCGCGGTGCTGATGCCGGAGGCTGCGCTCTATTACGGCCTGCTGATGGCCAAGGTCGCTCCCGACGTCGCCATGATTCCGTTTGCGGTAGCGATGATGTGGTCGCTGGTGCGGCTGGCGCAGAGCGGCGACGGGCGCTGGTGGCTGGCGGCCGGTCTGTTCGCCGGCCTCTCGATGCTCTCGAAATTCACCGCGATCATGTTTGCACCCGCAGTTGCCGCGTTCCTGCTGGTGCCGGATTGGCGTTGGCGCTGGTTGCGCAGTCCGTATCCCTATCTCGCGGTACTGCTTGCGATCGTCGTATTCTCGCCGGTGCTGATCTGGAACGCGCAGCACGACTGGGCCTCGTTCCGTTTCCAGGGCGTGCGCGCCACCGCCAATTACGGCATCTCGCTGCGGACGATCGGCGACTACATCGGCCTGCAGTTCGGCCTGGTCGGATTCGTGATGCTGCCGGTTGTGTTGACGGGGCTGGTGCTGACGGCATGGCGCGGCTATCGCACGCGCGAGCCCGTCGCGATCCTGCTGTCGACCGCGGTGCTGGTGCCGTTCCTCTATTTCCTTTTCAAGTCGACGACGCTGCGGGTCGGCGATACCTGGCCGATGTTCATGTGGCCGGTCGGCTTCGCGGCGGCTGCCGTCAACCTCGCGGCGATGATCAAGGAGGATTGGTCGGCGCGCATGCTGCGATCTTCGCTGTTCTGGGCGAGGACGGCCATCGTCTCCGGCATCGCCTTCGTCGTCATCGTGTTCCTGTATTACGTCGCAGCGCCCTGGAATCTGCTCGGCAAGATCGACCCGATCGGCGCCGAGGCCGGCTATGAGCAGGTCGCCGCTCGGGCGCAGGCCGCGCTCGATGAGACCGGCGCGACCTGGATCGCGACCACGGACTATCGCACCTACGCCATGATGCGCTGGCTGTTCCGCGGCCGGGTGCCTGTCATCGAGCTCAACGAGCGCGGCCGCTTCCAGGATTTCAGCGATCCCGGCATAGACAAGATCAAGGGCCACGCCGGCATCTATGTCGGCCGCAAGCCGGACGATCGTTCGTCACTGTGGGAGAACATTCCGGCTAAGCGCGAGCCGCTCGGCGAAGTCGAGCGAAGCTGGCGCGGCGTTCGCTCGGATAGCTATGTGATCGAGAAGCTCACCGGCTGGACGCCAGAGCTGTCACCACCGAAGGATTCACCGCTGTTCAAGTGGAAGGTGCTGGCGGACTGCTTACCCTCCCCTGGAGGGGGAGGGTCGATCGCGCGCAGCGCGAGCGGGGTGGGGTGATCTCTCCACGCGGGCAGTGTTCAATGGGAGAGACCGTCACCCCACCCCGTCTCGCATCGCTGGCGCGCTGCGAGCCGACCCTCCCCCTCCAGGGGAGGGTAAGAAAGAGCCGCTACTCCTCCCCATCCTTCTTCCGCAGCAGATCGCTCGCCAGGTCCGACAGCTTCGGTGGCGGCAATGCTGCGAACGGCAGCGGGCGCGTCACGTCGATGGCGGCGAGGCCCAGCCGTGCCGTCAGCAATCCGTTGAGCACGCCTTCACCCAATCGCTGCGACAACTTCGCCGCGATGCCGTGGCCGAGCATCTGTTGCACCAGGCTGTCGCTCGCGGCCATGCCGCCGGTGATGGCGAGATGGGCGATGACGTGGCGCAGCAGGCGGATCATGCCGAGCGCGCCGGGGCGGCCGCCATAGAGATAAGCGAGCTGGCGGATCAGGCGCAGCGCGGCGACGAGCACGAACAGCACGTCGATCGCCGCGCGTGGGCTCACCGCGGTCACGATCGAAACCTTTTGCGCGGCCGACGACACCAGACGCCGCGCCTCCGCATCCAGCGGGGACATCAGCTCGCGCTCGGCGAGGCGGATCATGTCGGCGCCGTCGATGATCTCGCCGGTGTGGCTCTCCAGCGTGGCACGGGCGCGCGCGAGCTGCGGGTTCTGATGCGCGATCTTGAGCAGGTCCTGCACGATGACGCGGCTTTCCTTGCGGTCGTCGCTGGCAAGCACGGAAGCTGCGCGCGCATGCAGCTTCTCGATGGTCGCAAGACGCGCGAGGCCGAACGCCTCGCGGCCAATCACCACGGCGAGCGCGAGTGCGGTCACGCAGGCGAACGCAAGGCCGACAAAGCCGAGCGTTTCGTTGCGCGCGAACAGATCCTCGATCAGGTGGACCACGCCGAGCCCGGTGCCCAGCAATGTCAGCCCGGCAACGCCCGACCAGAACAGCGCGCCCCAGGGAAAGCCGCGCCGTGCCGGCAGCGCGGCCGCGATCGGCACCGGCAGCGCCTGCGGATCGTGCTCCGGCGTGATCTGGATAGTGGCGCGGCCGAGCCGGCTGGTCTCATCGGCTTCGGTGACGACGACGCCGGGATCGTCGAGCCGGAACGTCGCCGGCCGCCTCTGCTGGGATCGGTCCTTCATGCGAGCTTGTCTCCGATCAGGAACTGCAAGGCACGGTCGAGGCGGATGTGTGGCAGCGCCGGCGGCTCGCTGCCTTCGCGGTCGAGTGCGGGCGGGCGGAAGCGCAGGAAGCGGAAATCGCTCTTTTCAGCTGCCTCGGTCGCGAGGCCGCGGAATGAATCATTGCCGTTGAACAGAGGCTCGGGATCCAAGGGGAGATCGCCCGGAAAGGTCGCCACTTCCGTCTTGCCGTCGAAGAATTCGCCGCCGGCGCTTTCACCCGCGGCCGGCGTTCCCAGGATCGACGGCAGTTTGTCGCGGCCGCGCGCGACCTGCGCTTCTCTCGTGGCACGCACGGCGGCGAGCGCCACCACGTCGATCGCCGCGCCGGTATTTTCCGCACGCGCCACGGCGCCGGAGACGGCGCGGCGCAGCACGGCCTCGAGCCGGTCGTGGCTGGAATGATGCAGATGGTCGGCCTTGGTCGCCGCGAACAGGATGCGGTCGATGCGCGGCCGGAACAGGCTGGAGAGGATCGTGCTGCGGCCGATGTTGAAGCAGTCGAGAATGCCGGCGAGCGCTGCTTCGAGATCGTGCAGCGCCTCGGGACCGGAGTTGAACGCGGACAGCGCATCGGCGAGCACGATCTGGCGATCGAGCCGGGCAAAATGATCGCGGAAGAACGGCCGCACCACGACGTCCTTGTAGGCCTCGAAGCGGCGGACCATCATCGCCCACAGCGATCCCTCGCCCGCCTGTCCGCCCCCGGGCACGTCGAGCGGCGCGAAGGTCAGCGCCGGCGAGCCCGCGAGATTGCCGGGCATCAGGAAACGGCCGGGCGGCAGCAGACTCATCGCGAAGCGCTCGTCGCGGCAGGCGCGCAAATAGTCGGTGAAGAGTTTTGCGGCCGTGAGCGTTGCCTGCTCGTCTTCGCGCGCGTCGGCCTTGAGCGTTGCCAGATGGGCGTGCCATTCGCCCGCAAGATGCGCGCGCGGCGCCTCACGCGACAGCGCCAGGCTCTCCGCCGACCATTGCTCGAAACTCTTCTGCAGCAGCGGCAGGTCGAGCAGCCATTCGCCGGGATAGTCGACGATGTCGAGCGTCAGCGTGCGATCCGCGCCGTTCGGCCGCTGATAGTCGATGACGAGGCGGAGCTCGCTGATGTCGACGGTCGAATTCGGCCAGCGCCGTTCCTCGACCAGCGCGCGCAGATGGTTCTCATAGGCAAAGCGCGGCACGGCGTCGTCGGGCTGCGGCGAAAGATGCGCGCGCGCGATCCGGCCCGAGGCATAGGCTTCGAACACCGGAAACCGGCCGCCGCGGGTGAGGCCGTGGATCAGCGCGGTGATGAACACGGTCTTGCCGGCCCGCGACAGGCCGGTAACGCCTAACCGCACCGTCGGGTTGAAAAAATGTTCCCCATAGTCGATCAGCGCCTGGGCCGACAAACGCGCTTCTTCGACCATATCCTGGAAACTGAATGCCATGTGAACGCGGGGGATCTCGGGCGGGGATACGCAAAATGGATTAGTCACAAAAGTGGCAACTGCCTGAGGAAAATCAAGCTTCATACTTCCACCGCCTTTATCGGCAAATCAGCCGTTTGAACGACGCGCTGATCCCGAAGCACCCATAGAAGAGGGCATTACCTCAATTTTGCGGATTGCCATGACCGTCTTCCAACTGAAAGAGTTCGCCTCCACCTCCGTCCACGCCGCAGCCGACGTGATGGGCTGGAATTACGACCGCGCCGAGCTGATCGCCGATGGAATCATCCACGCGATCGGCGTCCTCTCCGGCATCATTGCGGCGACCGTGCTGTTGGTGCTGACGGCGCTCTACGCCACGGCAACCGACATCGTCGGCGTCTCGATCTACGTCGCCGGCCTGCTCTCGATGCTGGTGCTGTCGGCGACCTATAATCTCTGGCCGGTGTCGCCGGCCAAATGGCTGTTGCGGCGGTTCGACCATTCCGCGATCTATCTCCTGATCGCGGCGACCTACACGCCGTTCATCCTGGAGGTGAAGGACAGCGGGTTCGCGCTCGTGCTGCTCGCCGGGGTCTGGTGCGTTGCGATCCTTGGCATCGTGCTCAAGCTTTGCTGTCCCGGCCGCTTCGACCGCGTCGCGGTCGGCATCTATCTCGCGATGGGCTGGAGCGGCGTGATGCTCTACGACGCCGTGGTCCAGGCGCTGCCGGCGCTGGTGCTGGGCTTCATCCTGGCCGGCGGACTGCTCTACAGTTTTGGCGTGATCTTCCACGCCTGGCGGCGGCTGCGCTTCCAGAATGCGATCTGGCACGGCTTTGTCTTGGCCGGTGCGGCGTGCCATTATACCGCGGTGCTCGACCTCGTGTTGAGCTGAGCAGGCTCCGTGCCGCGGAATTAACGGGCGCGGTCTAAAGCGGTATAAGACAAGAGGAGACGTCGCATGCAGGTGACCGGCAAGGTCGTGGTCGTCACGGGCGGCGCAAACGGCATCGGCAAGGCGCTGTGCGAGGCGTTTCACAGCGCGGGCGCGGCCAAGGTCGTCGTCGCGGATATGGACGCCGCCAATGCAAGGGCGGTCGCGGCCATGGTGGATGGCGCGGCCTTCAAATGCGACGTGGCGCAGGAAAAGGACATTGCGCACGTCATCGAGGAGACCGAGCGGCAGTTCGGGCCCATCGGGTTGTTCTGCTCCAATGCCGGCATTGGCGGCGGCTTCGATCCGATGTCGGTCAATGCCGGCGGCGCCTCCGACGAGCCGTGGCAGCGCAGCTGGGCGATCCACGTCATGGCCCATGTCTACGCAGCGCGGCATCTGATCCCGCGCATGAAGGCGCGTGGCGGCGGCTATTTCCTCAACACCATCTCGGCCGCGGGCCTGTTGTCGCAGGTTGGCAGCCCGGCCTATTCCACCACCAAGCATGCCGCGGTCGGCTTTGCCGAGAATCTCGCGATCTCGCACAAGGCCGATAACATCAAGGTCTCGATCCTCTGCCCGCAAGGCGTCGACACCAACATGCTGCGCTCGATCCCCAAGGGCCCGCAATCCGGCGACGGTGACCTCACGCCCGAGCAGGTCGCAAAAGACGTGCTCGCCGGCCTCGAGCAGGAAACCTTCCTGATCCTGCCGCATCCGCAAGTGCTCGGCTACATGCGCAAGAAGACCGAGAATTACGACCGCTGGCTCGGCGGGATGGCCAAGATCCAGGCGAAGATGCGGGAAGAGTTCGGGAAGTAGCATAGGGAAGTTGCCGGCACGCTGTAGCCCCATAACAGGTGTCGTCCCCGCCTAGTGCGCAATCGCGCACGGGGCGCGGGGACCCATAAGCCCAGGGAGAAGTTTGGCGAAGACAGGTAGTTTTACTTCCCGCGGTATACACACCTCCGCTTATCGATAGATCACGCGGTATGGGTCCCCGCGTTCGCGGGGACGACACCGATGTTAGGCTATCGCCTCATCCTCCACCCGGCTCGCCCGCAACGCCCGCGCATAGAGCATCATCCCCTCGCGCACCTTGCGCTGCTCGGCCTCGGTCAGCGCCGCCAGCGCGCCGCGCACCTGCTGCCGGCCGAACGCATGCAGCGCCTCCAGCGTGCGGCGGCCCTTTGCGGTCAGCGACAGAAGCTTGCTGCGTGCATCATTCTCGTCCGGCGTCTCCTTGAGCTCGCCGCAATCGATCAGCTTGCGCACCAGCCGACTGACGCTGGATTTCTCCAGGCGCAGGAAATCGCCGAGCTCGCCTGAATTCATGGGACCGCGGATGCCGATCTCCAGAATCGTGTGCACCGCCGACGGCGGGTAGTCCGAGGCCGCCACCGTCGCATCCATGAAGCCGAGCTCGCGCACCATCAATCGCGAGGCGGCGCGGATGTCGTCGATCAACGCAAGCTCGGCCATCTTGACTCCCGGCATGTAGTTGTACCATACAACTATATGCGCAAAGCGGCGCATGCAAGCGTTTTGGAGTGGACCATGAGCGAAGCTTTGCCGGCAGGTCAGCGGATGGCGGGCAAGGTCTGCCTGGTCACGGGCGGCGGCAGCGGCATCGGCCGCGCCGCGGCGCTGCGGATGGCATCCGAGGGGGCCGCGGCGATCATCGTCGCGGGCCGGCGCGAGGCCGAGATCGAGGCCACCGCGGCTGCGTGCCGCGAGCTCGGTGCGGAGGCGATCGCGTGCCAGACCGACATCACGCGCGAGGACGAGGTCGCACGCCTCGTCGGCACCGCTGTCGAACGGTGCGGCCGGCTCGACGTCGCCTTCAACAATGCCGGCTTCCAGGAGCGCCGCGCGCCGCTGGAAGAGCAGGGCACCGACATCTACGACAGGGTGTTCGACACCAATGTCCGCGCGCTGTTCCTGTGCCTGCGCCATCAATTGCCGGTCATGCTGGCGCAGGGCCGCGGCAGCATCGTGGTCAACGCCTCCGTCAGCGGCGTGCGCAATCCCAATCCCGGCTTCTCGCTCTATTCGGCCTCGAAAGCCGCCGCGATCTCGCTGACGCGTTCAGTGGCGCTGGAGAACGCCCCGCGCGGCATCCGCATCAACGCCATCGCGCCCGGCCGCGTCGTCACCGACATGATGCTGCGCGCCGGCGTCGGCGACGTCGCAACGGTCAGCGCGGGATTGCCGCTGCGGCGCATGGGCAGCCCGGAGGAGGTGGCGGAAGCCGTGGTGTGGCTGTCCTCGGATGCGTCGTCCTATGTGGTCGGGCACGTGCTGGCGGCGGACGGAGGATTCCTGGCGTCGTAGGCATAGTGGCGCCACACACTCGGTGTCGTCCCCGCGAACGCGGGGACCCATAATCCCAGGGAGAAGTTTGGCGATGACTGCCAGCGAATAGTTTTCCCGCGGGTACTGACAGCCGCGCTTGACCGATGGATCACGCGGTATGGGCCCCTGCGTTCGCAGGGGCGACAGTCAATGCTTCTGCCCGTAGAGCACCGGCACCGCGGAATCCACGACGACCTCGATCAGGCTCGTACCCTCATGCGCCAACCCGCGCTTCAGCGCTTCGCCAAGCTCCGCCGCCTTGCTCACCCGCACTGCATGGCAGCCCATGCCTTCGGCAAGCCGCACGAAATCGATCCCCGGCAGCTCCAGCCCGGGCACGTTGCGCACCTGCATCACCTGGCTGAACGAGCGCATCGCGCCGTAGCCGGAATTGTTGATGACGACGATGGTGAGCGGCAGCTTGCGCTGCGCGGCGGTCCACAGCGCCTGGATCGAATACATCGCCGAGCCGTCGCCGATCAGGCACACGGTGCGCTGCTTCGGCTTGCCGAGCGCCATGCCGACCGCGGCGGGCAGCGAATAGCCGAGGCCGCCGCTGGCCATGGTGTAGAAGGAATCCTGGCCCGGCATCGGCATGAATTTTTGCATCGCCGGCCGATGCGAGGGAACCTCCTCGACCACTGACGTCCCCTTCGGCATCGCCTGCGACAGCGAGTGCAGCAAAAACTCGACCGGCAGCGGATCGGCGGCCTGCGGAGCCGGCGGCAGCGCGCGGCCTTTCGGCGTGGCGCGCTTGCTCTCCGGCAGCATGTCGAGCAGCAGGCTCAGCGCCGGCTTCATGGTCGCGATGATGCTGGTGCCGACCGGCGTCACGGCCGCGGCATCCGCGTCATCCGTGATCTGGAAGATCGTCGCGCCGCCGTCGAAGATCGCGGCATGGCCCTCGACATGGAAGGTGAACACCGGCGCGCCGATCACGACGACGAGATCGTGCTCGCGCAGCGCATCGGAGAGCTGCGCGGGCGAGGCGTGCAGGAAGCCGGCAAATTGCGGGTGACGCTCGGGGAACGAGCAGCGCGCCGAGAACGGGCTGACCCAGACGCTGGCCTTGGCCTTCTCGGCGACGCGCACCATCAGGTCCACCGCGCCGGCGCGATCCACGCCGGGGCCGACGACGAGGGCTGGGTGCTTTGCGCTGGCGAGTGCGGCGACCAGCGCCTTCATGGCGTCAGGCTCGGGCCCGATCTCGCGGCTGACCTTGCGCGCTTCCACCGGCGCGGTCGCATGCGCCCAGTCGTCGATCGGGATCGACACGAAGGTCGGCCCGCACGGCGGCTGCATCGCGGTGTAATAGGCCCGCGCGATCGCGACCGGCACGTCCTCGGGCCGCGCCGGCTCGACACTGTATTTGACATAAGGCCGCGGAAACTCGGAGGCGCGCTCGGCATAGAGGAACGCCTGCAAGGGGAGGATCGAGCGCGCCTGCTGGCCCGCGGTGATGACGAGGGGGGTCTGGTTGCGATGCGCGGTGTAGATGTTGCCGAGCGCATTGCCGACGCCGGCCGCCGAATGCAGATTGACGAAGCCCGCATTGCGCGTCGCCTGCGCGTAGCCGTCGGCCATGCCGACGGCGGAGGCCTCCTGCAGCGCCAGCACATAGTCGATGTCATCAGGCCAGTCGGACAGGAACGGCAGCTCGGTCGAGCCGGGATTGCCGAACACTTTTGTGATGCCGAAGGCCCGCAGCAGGTCGAGCGTCGCCTGCTTCACGGTGACGGACTTGCTGCCGGTCTTGCCGTTCTTGGCCATGGTTTCCGTCCCCGAATGCTTTTATTGAGCCGTCATTCCGGCGCGATGCTTCGCATCACCCCCGGAATGACGGTGTATTTATCACCAAACCGCCGTCCCCTTCATCGTCGGCTGCCCCTCCGCGTTCGCAGTCCACAGTTCCATGCCAGCCTCGGTCTCGTTGGCATTCACCGAGAACTCGCTTCCCTCGAACAGCGGCTGCAACCCGCGATAGGTGAACTTCTTCGGCGCCTTGCCGCCGCGCAGCTTTGCCGCCATCTCGATGATCAGCGCGGCCTGCAACGGTCCGTGGAAGATCAGGCCCGGATAGCCCTCGACCTTGGTGACGTAGTCGCGGTCGTAATGGATGCGGTGACCGTTGAAGGTCAGCGCGGAGTAGCGAAACAGCAGCACGGGGTCGGAGACATGGGTCTCGCGGTGCTGCGCCTGCGGCGGCGGAGGCGGGGCCTTGCCGCTCGCGGGTGCGCTGCTCGTCATCTCGCGATAGACGATGTCCTGCCGTTCGCGGATCGCGATGCCGCGCGGCGAGGAAATGCTGTGCTCGACCGAGACGAAGCACAGCGTGCCGGTCGACCCCGTCTTCACCTGCGCATCCGCGATGCGCGAGGTCCGGGTCGATTCATCGCCGACCTGCAGCGGCTGCAGGAACTCGATCTCGCCGCCGGCCCACATCCGGCGCGGCAGCGGCACCGGCGGCAGGAAGCCGCCGCGGGTGGGGTGGCCGTCGGGCCCGAGCATCGACATCGGAAAGACCGGCTGGGCCAGGCACCAATGCACCGTGAACGGTGCGGCGTCGCCCTTTTTGGGCTCGCCGACCTCCTGGAACAGCGTCGCGCGCAGGCCCATGACGAGCTGCGCGGTGACGATGTCGGTCGCCTCGGTGCTGCGGCCGATCCATTGCCGCAAGTGATCGATGTCGAGCTTCTCGGTCATGACGCCTCGCTCTGTTACTTCTTGGGGTTTTCGCCGATGGCGGGCACAGCGCCATAGGTGCGCGTCTCGCCGACGATGATCGGCGCCGGGGCGGGATAGCTGACACGGCCGTTCGGCGTGTCGACCTCGATGCGCCTGAGATGCGGATGGTTGGTGAGGTCGGCCATGGTGTTGACCTCGGCAAAGGCGATGTCCGCGTCCGACAGCCGCTTGAGGAGCTCGTCGCGCGTCATCTTGCCGAACGCTTTCGCCACCGTCGTGTCGGTGAAGTCGCGGTTGCGCACGCGCTCGACCATGTTGGCGACGCGGGGATCTGCGGGCAGATCCGGCTGGTCCAGCACCTTCGCACACAGCGTCTTCCACTCGCGCTCGCTCTGGATCGAGATCAGGATGTCCTTGCCGTCCTTGGAGGTGAAGACGCCGTAGGGTGCTATCGAGGGATGGCGTAGGCCCATGCGCTTGGGCGGATTGCCGGCCTCGGAGTTGAGCAGCGGCACGGTGCACCAGTCCGCCATCACGTCGAACATGGAGATGCGGATGTCGGCGCCCTTGCCGGTGCGCCCGCGCCCGATCAGCGCTTCCAAAATCGCTGCATGCGCCGTGGCGCCGGTCGCAACGTCCACGATCGACATACCGACGCGCGAGGCACCATCAGGATTGCCGGTGATCGAGGCGAGCCCGCTCTCGGCCTGGATCAGGAGATCATAGGCCTTGCGATGCGCGTAAGGGCCCTCGTCACCATAGCCGGTGATCGTGCACGAGATCAGCTTCGGATAGTCCTTCAGCAGCCGTTCGCGGGAGAAGCCGAGCTTGTCCATCGAGCCCGGCTTGAGGTTCTGGATCAGCACGTCGGCGCTCGCGATCAACTTCTCCAGCTCGGCGCGGCCTTCCTTCGTCGTGAGATCGACCACGGCGGATTGCTTGCCGCGGTTGAGCCACACGAAGTAGCTGCTCTGCCCCTTGGCCGCCGCGTCATAGCCGCGGGCGAAATCGCCCTCGGGCCGTTCGATCTTGATCACCTCCGCGCCGGCATCCGCCAGCCGCGACGAGCAGAACGGCGCCGCCACCGCCTGCTCGACCGCAATCACCCTGATCCCGTCCAATGCTCCCATGATGCGACCTCAGTATGAGCGCGGCATGCCGAGCACGTGCTCGGCGACAAAGGAGAGCACGAGGTTGGTCGAGATCGGCGCCACCTGATACAGCCTGGTCTCGCGGAACTTGCGCTCGACGTCGTATTCCTCGGCAAAGCCGAAGCCGCCATGGGTCTGGATGCAGGCATTGGCCGCTTCCCAGGATGCGTCCGCCGCCAGCATCTTGGCCATGTTGGCCTCGGCGCCGCAGTCGAGCCCGGCCTCGTATTTGCGCGTGGCTTCCTTCACCATCAGCTCGGCCGCGCGCATCGAAGCGTAAGCCTTGGCGATCGGGAACTGGATGCCTTGATTCTGGCCGATGGGGCGGCCGAACACGCTGCGCTCCTTGGCGTAGTTGGTGGCCTTGGCGATGAACCATTTGGCATCGCCGACGCATTCGGCCGCGATCAGGATGCGCTCGGCGTTCATGCCGGAGAGGATGTAGCGGAAGCCCTTGCCCTCCTCGCCGATCAAATTCTCCGCCGGCACTTTCATGTCGGTAAAGAACACTTCGGTGGTGGCGTGGTTCATCATGGTGCGGATCGGGCGGATCTCGAGGCCGTTGTTCTTGGCCTCGCGCATGTCGACGATGAACACGGAGAGGCCATCGGTGCGCTTCTTGGCCTGCTCCTTCGGCGTGGTGCGCGCCAGCAGCACCATCAAATCGGAATGCTCGGCGCGGCTGGTCCAGATCTTCTGGCCGTTGACGATGTAGCTGTCGTTGCCCTCCTTGCGCGCGAAGGTCTTCAGCGAGGAGGTGTCGGTGCCGCTGGTCGGCTCGGTGACGCCGAAAGCTTGCAGCCGCAACTCGCCGCTCGCGATCTTCGGCAGGTATTTTGCCTTCTGCTCGGCATTGCCGTGCCTGAGTACGGTGCCCATCGTGTACATCTGGGCATGGCAGCCGCCGCCGTTGCAGCCTGCGCGCTGGATCTCTTCCAGGATCGCCGCGGCCGCCGACAGCTTCAGGCCCGCGCCGCCATATTCCTCGGGGATCAGCACCGAGAGATAGCCGGCTGCAGTCAACGCATCGACGAAGGCCTTGGGGTAGGCCATCTCGCGATCGAGCTTGCGCCAATATTCGCCGGGAAACTGCGCGCAGAGCTTTGCGACGGCGTCGCGGATGTCGGCGTAATCTTCGGTGTGGTGTTCTTCACTCATGGCGTTTCCAGTTCTCAGCGGCAGTTAAGATAACGCCGGCCGACCCTCAGGCGTTGTGAAAACAACGCCCGCCCCCTATGCTGATTTGTTATAGCGTATGGAGTAGCCTTCCAGGATTGGCAAGCATGGATTTCCGGCAGCTCAGGACCTTCAGTTGCGTAGCGGAGCTCGGCAGCCTCTCCAAGGCGTCCGACACGCTGCGCGTGGCGCAGCCGGCGCTCTCGCGGCAGATCAAGCTGCTGGAACACGAGCTGCGCACCGAGCTGTTCACCCGCAATGGCCGCGGCATGGTGCTGACCGACGCCGGGCGCCTGCTGCTGGCGCGCACCTCCGGCATCGTGCGGCAGATCGACCAGATCCGCGACGACATCCAGTCGTCGCAGGGGCCGCCATCGGGCCAGGTCGTGCTCGGCCTCGTTCCGACCGTGAGCTGCGTGCTGTCGGCGCGCTTCGCGCGGCGCTGCGTCGAAAAGTTTCCCGGCATCTCGCTGCGCATCGTCGAGAGCTACAGCGGCCATCTGGTCGAATGGCTGCATCGCGGCGAGATGGACCTCGCCATCCTCTACGGCCGCTCCGCCGATCTGCATCTCAACGTCCAGAGCCTGGGCCGCGACAACATCGTCGCGGTCGGCCCGCGCGGCTGCGGACTTGCGCGCAAGAAAAGCGTCGACATCGGCTGGCTGCTGCGGCAGCGGCTGGTGCTGCCCTCTCACTCGCACGGCCTCCGGGCGCTGATCGAGCACGCCGCGGCCCAGCGCAAGATCAAGCTCAACGTCCAGCTCGAGGCGGATTCCTTCCGCGTGCTCACCAGTCTCGTCGAGGAGGGGCTCGGCTTCGCGCTGCTGCCGCCGTCCTCGGTCCACGGCGAGGTCGCGGACGGGCGGCTGGAAACGACGGCCGTGTCGAAGCCGATGACGCGCGAGCTCATTTTCGCTTCTCCGATCGACCGCCCGGTCTCGACGGCCTCGCTGGCCGTCACCGCGCTCCTGCGCGAGGAAGTCGCCGCCTGCCGCAAGGACGGCGTGTGGGACATCAAGTTGAGTTGACCCTTACTTCGCCTCTCCCCGCTTGCGGGGAGAGGCCGGAATTTGCGGAGCAAATTCCGGGTGAGGGGGAGTCTCCGCGAGTCAAACTGTCACCGTCCCCGTGGAGACTCCCCCTCACCCCAACCCTCTCCCCGCAAGCGGGGCGAGGGAGCGCAGCGAGCGCGCGGTCAATGCTTAGGACACAAGCTTGCCGACTTGCCTTCGCATCTGGCGCGAGCTGACATGCCGGAATTTTATAGCTGGGGCTTGGCGATTGCCCGAGTGAGGGACGATGACGCTCTTCGTCTCACCCTTAGTGTCATTGCCCGCGAAGGCGGGCAATCCAGTATCCCAGAGGCCGCGCGGCTAGAACCGAGAGGCTGCGGCGTACTGGATGCCCCGCCTGCGCGGGGCATTACAGCGGAATTTGGAGCGGCGGCTTGCCTTTTCGCAGAGAGAGCCTACCCCGGAATCCTTACCGGCAGCGTCTCGTAGCCCTTGATGAAGCTCGAATAGATCCGCTTGGGCTCGCCGACCACCTCGATGCGGTCGAAGCGCTTCAGCATCTCCTCCCAGACGATCTTGAGCTGCAGCTCGGCAAGGCGCATGCCGACGCAGCGGTGGATGCCGAAGCCGAAGGAAAGATGCGTGCGCGGCCGGGGGCGGTCGATGATGAACTCGTTCGGCCTCTCGAACATCTCCTCGTCGCGGTTGCCGGAGACGTACCACATCACGACGCGGTCGCCCTTCTTGATCTGCTTGCCGCCGATCTCGGTGTCCTGCAGCGCGGTGCGCCGCATATGCGCCAGCGGCGTCTGCCAGCGGATCACTTCCGGCACCATGGAATCGATCAGTTCCGGATTGGCGCGCAGCTTGTCGTACTGCTCCGGGTTCTCGTTCAGCGCCAGCACCGAGCCGGTCATGGTGTTGCGCGTGGTGTCATTGCCGCCGACGATGAGCAGGATGATGTTGCCCATGAGATTGTCGGGGTCCATGTGGCGCGTGGCGTCGTTGTGCGCCATCAGCGACAGCAGGTCGTTGCGCGGCGCCGAGTTGACGCGCTCGTTCCACAGCTTGGACATGTAGGCGTAGCACTCGTCCATCTCGCGGCGGCGCTCCTCGGCGGAGGCGACGATGCCGCTCTTGGGCAGGGCGGTCGAGACGTCGGACCAGCGCGTCAGCTTGCGCCGCTCCTCCCAGGGGAAATCGAACAGGGTCGCGAGCATCTGCGTCGTCAGCTCGATCGAGACGCGCTCGACGAAGTTGAAGGTCTCGTTGCGCGGCAGGTTGTCCAGCACGGTCTGCGAGCGCTGGCGAATCAGCTTGGCCAACTCGTCCAGATGTGTCGGCGTGAACATCGGCGACACGGTCTTGCGCTGCGACGAATGCTTGGGCTGATCCATCGCGATGAAGCTCGGATAGTCGTAGCCTTCCGGCACGTCGCGGATCGAGATCCCGCCGAGCTTTGAGTCCGAGGAGAAGATGCCGTGATTGGTGTCGACATGCATGATGTCGTTGTATTTCACCACCGACCAATAGGGCTCGATCGGCGCGTTGGTGCAGTAATGCACCGGCTCTTCCTTGCGCAGCCGCTCGAACCAGGGCCACAGCGTGTCGTCCTGGAACAGCCTCGGCGCGCCGGGGTGGAATTGCGACAACGGCGTCGCATAGGCCTCCTCGCGGGCCCGACGGATGCGTTCGGCCTTGTCCACCTTAACCGGCGCTTGGATGTTCATCGTCGTGGCTCCAGTTGTTGTCTTACCTCTCCCGCTTGCGGGAGAGGTCGCGCGAAGCGCGGGTGAGGGCTTTCTCCTCTTGGGGGCGGTCCCATTGCGGAGATACCCTCTCCCCAACCCTCTCCCGCAAGCGGGAGAGGGAGCACAGCATCCCCGCCGTTGTAGCTCAAACTCACGCCGCGATCTTCACCGGCAGTTCTTCCAAACCCTTCACGAAACTCGAATACACCCGCTTCGGCTCGCCGACCACCTCGATATGGTCGAACCGTCTCAGGATCTCTTCCCAGATAATCTTGAGCTGGAGTTCGGCAAGCCGCAAGCCGACGCAGCGGTGGATGCCGAAGCCGAAGGAGAGATGCGTGCGGGGGCGGGCGCGGTCAATGATGAATTCGTAGGGCTTTTCGATCGCCTCCTCGTCGCGGTTGCCCGAGACGTACCACATCACGACCTTGTCACCTTTCTTGATCTGCTTGCCGCGGAACTCGAAGTCCGAGAGCGCGGTGCGGCGCATATGCGCCAGCGGCGTCTGCCAGCGGATCACCTCGGGGACGAAACTGTCGAGCAGCGCGGGGTTCTCGCGCAGCTTGCGGTACTGCTCGGGATGCTGGCTCAGTGCGAGCAGCGAGCCCGACATGGTGTTGCGCGTGGTGTCGTTGCCGCCGACGATCAAAAGCACGAGATTGCCGAGGAAGTTCTTGGCATCCATGTCGCGCGTCGCGGCGCCGTGCGCCATCATCGAGAGCAAATCGCTCTTCGGCGGCTGCGCGATGCGCTCCTTCCACAGGCGCGCGAAATAGCCGGCGCATTCGGTCAGCTCGGCCTGCCGTTCCTCCTCGGTGGCGACGAGGCCGTCGGGGCCGGGGATCGTGGTGGCGATATCCGACCAGCGCGTCAGCTTGCGGCGATCCTCCCAGGGGAAGTCGAACAGCACCGCGAGCATCTGGGTGGTCAGCTCGATCGAGACGCGGTCGACCCAGTCGAACACCTCGCCGCGCGGCAGATTGTCCAGGCACTCGGCCGAGCGCTTGCGGATGTTGAGCGCGAGATTGTCCAGATGCGTCGGCGTGAACATCGGCGCCACCGTCTTGCGCTGCGCAGCGTGGCGCGGCGGATCCATCGAGATGAAGCTCTCGCGGCGCAGATCCGGGTCGATGTCGCGGATGGTGATGCCACCGAGCGAAGACGCCGAGGAGAACACCGCATGGTTGGTCTCGATCTCCATGATGTCGTTGTAGCGCGTCACCGACCAATACGGTCCGAACATCGAGTCCTTGCAATAGTGCACGGGATCCTCGCGGCGCAGCCGATCGAAATACGGCCAGAACGTATCGGTCCTGAACAACTCGGGATCGCCCGGATCGAATTGCTCCAGCGGCAACGTGGACGCACGCTCGCGCAATGCGTCGAGCTTGGCCGCGCTCTCGATGGTCCCATGCATGACCGTTCTCCCTGGCATGAACCGCGCGTTCTCGTTGAATTCTGCGCTGCGGTATTTGATTTGCAATTACAGCCGGTTGTCTGCGCCGGAGCAAGGGCGAGTTTTGCCACATCCAGGCCCAGCGAGAAGGGAATGCGTAGCCCGGATGGAGCGCAAGCGTAATCCGGGATTCGAGCCGCAATCGATACTGTCCCGGATTGCGCTCCGCCCCATCCCGGCTACCGACCTCACAGCGTGATCCCCCGCACACCGTTTGTCGTGAAATCGTGCCAGAAACCGACTGGAATCGAGGTAAATCGAACCCCGCCAGCTTGGGGGCCGACCAATCCCTGATCTATAGTTTGACCGGATCAAGACCGCATCCCGAGGTTGCCGCCGTGAACGACATGCAATGGACCCCTATCGGCTCCGAGCCGATTCCGCCGCCGCTGCCGCCGACGCGGGTGGACTTCACCGGCAATCGCTCCGAGTTCCGGAAAATGGTCACCAAGGGTGCCATGCTGGAGCTCGTCACCTTCGGCTTCTACCGCTTCTGGCTCGTCACCGACATTCGCCGCCATCTGTGGGCGAACACCGCGATCGACGGCGATGCCGCCGAATATACCGGTCGGGCCAAGGAGCTGCTGGTCGGCTTCCTGTTCGCGCTCGCGATCCTGCTGCCGATCTACCTTGCCTACTTCCTTGTTGGTATCGAGTTCGAGCGCTGGCAGGGCTTTGCCTCGACGCCGCTGTTCATCGGCTTCTACGCCTTCGGCCAGTTCGCGATCTTTCGTGCGCGGCGCTATCGGCTGACGCGCACAGTCTGGCGCGGCGTGCGGTTCTGGATGGACGGCTCCGGCTGGGCCTATTCGTTCCGCGCCATGGCGTGGGGCTTGCTGGTGCTGCTCACGCTCGGCCTGGCGCTGCCGTGGCGCGAGGCCGCGCTCGAACGCTACAAGATGCAGCACAGCCATTACGGCGATCTCCGCGGCGATTTCGAGGGTGACGGCTGGACCTTCTTCAAGCGCGCTTGGTGGCTGTGGCTGCTCAGCCCGATCGCGCTCTTCATCTTTCCGCTCGCGCCGTTCTTCTATGCCGAGTTCAAGGCACGCCAATGGCGCTGGTGGCTCGACGGCATCCGCATCGGCGGCGTCAGCCTGTCCTCGAACCTGCCTCATGACGCCTTCTACGGCCTGTACTGGAAAATGATCGGCTGGTGGATGCTGCTCACGATGGCCTTCTCGGCCTATATGGGCGGCGGCGCCCTGTTGCTGGTCCAGCTGAGCGGCGTTCCGGCTGAGCAGATGCTCGGCTCCGACAATGCCGTCACGAGCATCCCGATGGTGGTGATGATGGTCATCGGCTATCTCGCCCTGGCGCTCGCGATCAATATCGTGATGCGCGTCTATCTGCAGCGCGATCTCTGGGCCAAGGTGCTGGAAACCGTCGAGGTGCACAACATCGCGGCCGCCGCGGATGTGCGTGGCAGCGGCCAGCTTGCCAGCGCGCTCGGCGAAGGTTTTGCCGATGGGCTCGATGTCGCGGGATTCTAAGCTGTGAGTGATATGTTCGCCGACACCCCGGCGCAGTCCACCAAGCCGACCATCTTCTTCGACGGCACCTCGAGCCGCAGGCGGCAGGTCACGCTGACGTTCGGTGATGCGCTGGAGATCGCGGAGGAGGGCGAGGCACCGGCTCGCTGGGCCTATGCCGACATCCGCCGTGCCGACAGTCCGCCAGGGATCTTGCGTCTGGCCTGTACCGCCGCGCCTCCGCTGGCGCGGCTCGAGATCCGCGACGCGGCGCTCGCAGCCGATGTCACCGCCCGCTGCCTGCGGCTCGACGAGCACCGGACCTCGCGCCGCGGCGTCGCGAAGATCGTCGGCTGGTCGGTGGCTGCCACCGTCTCCATCGTCAGCGTCGTGCTGTTCGGCGTGCCGCTCGCCGCCGACCGTCTCGCGCCGCTGGTGCCGAAGCCGATCGAGCGGCGCATCGGGGACGCCTCCGAAGTCCAGGTCAAAACCATCTTCGGCGGCAAGGCGTGCGAAGATCCCGCCGGCAAGGCCGCGTTCACCAAGCTCGTCAATCGCCTGCGTGATGCCGCCGGCCTCGACGACGATTCCATGACGGCCGGCGTGTTGCCGACTGCGGTGCCGAACGCGTTCGCGCTGCCGGGCGGCAAGGTCTATGTGCTGAGGGGCCTGCTGGACAAGGCGCAGAATCCCGACGAGCTCGCCGGCATCCTCGCCCACGAGCTCGGCCATCTCAAGCATTACGACAACATGCGCGGCCTGATCTACAACGGCGGCACCTCGTTCCTGATCGGCCTGTTGTTCGGCGACGTCACCGGCTCGTCCGCCGTGATCTTCGCCTCGCGCAGCGTGGTCGAGGCCTCCTATTCGCGCGAGGCCGAGACCGCCGCCGATACGTTCGCGATCGAGGTCATGCACAAGCTCGGCCGCTCGCCAAAGCCCGCTTTTGAGCTCATGTACCGCATCACCGGCAAGGAAGGCGGCTCGAAGCTCACGACCATCCTCGCCAGCCACCCGCTGACCGAGGACCGCCTCGCGCGCATGACGAAAGAAGATCGCCCGGCCTCCGGCCCGCCGCTGTTGACGGACAAGGAATGGCAGTCGCTGAAGCTGATCTGCGGCAGCGGGAAGATTTAACTTACCGCGTCCCGTAGGCGCGGTCGCCGGCATCGCCAAGGCCGGGCACGATGAAGCCGGTCTCGTCGAGGCCTTCGTCCACGGCCGCGGTCCAGATCGGCACATCAGGATGCAGTCCGCGCAGCCGTTCCAACCCTTCCGGCGCCGCGATCAGGCAGGCGAGGCGGATGTCCCTGGCGCCGCGTTCCTTCAGCCGGTCGATGGCGGCCACAGCCGTGTTGGCGGTTGCGACCACAGGCGTCACCACGATGGCGAGACGCTCGCTGAGATCGGACGGCGATTTGAAGAAATACTCGACCGCGGCAAAGCTGTGCGGCTCGCGGTAGAGCCCGATATGGGCGACGCGCGCGGTCGGCACCAGATCCATCATGCCGTCCACGAAGGTGGTGCCGGCCCGCAGCATCGGCACGAACACCAGCTTCTTGCCGGCGATCTTGGCCGAATGCATCGTCGCCAGCGGCGTCTCGATCACGGTGTCGGTGAGCGGCAGATCGCGCGTCACCTCGTAGCACAGGAGCATCCCGATCTCCTTGATCAGCTCGCGGAAGGATTTGGTGGAGATGGACTTGTCGCGCACCAGCGTCAGCTTGTGCTGCACCAGCGGATGATCGACGATCGTGACGCCTTCCATGGGATGCCTTTCTTCCTTCTCCCCTTGTGGGAGAAGGTGGCGCGAAGCGCCGGATGAGGGGTTCTCTCCGCGAACTTCACTGAGAGACGGGCCGCGGAGAGAACCCCTCACCCGGCTTCGCTGTCGCGAAGCCACCCTCTCCCACAAGGGGAGAGGGTTTAGAACACCGTACCGTCGCTGATCACCTTCAGCGGTGGCGAACCGTCGGGGCGGCGCCCAAAGGCGATGGCGCGGCCGGCGGCCCAGGTGCCGCCTTCCAATATGCTGGCGAGCGGCAATGTCTCCGGCGTCCGGCCGAGCTTGGCGCGGATGCGCTCCGCCAGCCGGTCGAGCAGTGCCACCGTGAGCGCGCGCCATTCCACGACCAGCAGCGAGTCCACCGCATGCGCGCGCTCGGCGTCGGCGGAATCGCGCAGGCGCAATACCTCGTGGTCGACGAACAGGCCGCCATTGCGATACTCGGCAAGCCCGGTGAGGCCGTCGATGTCGGTGACATCGAGGCCTGCGCGCTGCAGCGGCTCGATCAGCGAATAGCTCAGCCATTGCGACAGCTTGTGCAGGGGCACGAGGCCTGCCGTTGCGTCATCCGCCTTGATCGCCGGATGGCGCCAGCAATCGCCGAGCGGAATGCCGGCAAGCTCGAGCCGCGACGGCCAGATTGGTCCAAGCTGGTTCAGCACGGCCGACAGGATCGCAGGCGCGGCAATGGCGCCGCCCTTCGCCTGTGCCGCGATGTGATCGAACAGGCCGCCCGGCCGCGGCGTGTCACACAGGCCGAAAACCTCCGCACGCTCGGCGACCTGCTTGCCCAGACGGCGCAGCAGATCGGTGCGCCCCTCAAGTCCGAGCAGCGGATTGGCTTCGTTCACCTGGAACGCCGATGTGAGCGCGGCGAGCGGCAATTTTGCCAGCACATCCGCATCGGCCCTGAACGGCGCTCGCGCGTCACCCGAGAAAAGGCCGCTCGCAAACATGTCGAGGCTCGCGATCGCCAGCCCCTCGGACCGGCCGATGCTTTCGCCCGTCGCTGTGTCGCGATAGCGCCAGGCTGCACCGGCGCCGGCATCGAGCAACACGCTGACGATGGCGAGGTCGAACTCGGCGCGCGCCCGTGCCGCGCGATCCGGCCATGATGTCGCGTCGGCAAGCTTTGCCCAGCGATCGACGCCGCCAAGCACAAAATGCCGCCAGCGCGCATGGAAGGGAATCTCCAGCGTGGGATAGGCCTTTCGCGTGACCGCGAGCACGGCCTCCGCAACGCCATCCATGCGGTCGAGATCGACAGTGAAGTGGCTCAAGCCGCCGGCAAGGCCGAGTTCGAGCATCTGCCCGGCACGCGCACGAACCGCTGCTGCGCTGAGCAGCGAGCGGGCCTCTCGTTCCAAAGAGTCCGACATCAGCTGATCAATATTTTTCCAGCGAACGGCCGACCACGCCGTCGACGTCCTTCTCGGGCGCGATGTCGGTCGAGTAATAGCCGGCGGCCTTCTTGGCGGCGATCTCGACATGGGCGTCGGCCGGAATCAGCTCCAGCGGGATCGGCACGCGCTCGACGATGTCGATTCCTTGCGAGGTCAACGCGTCGTATTTCATGTCGCTCATCGACAGGAAGCGGTCGATGCGCTTCAGGCCGAGCCAGTGGATTGTGTCCGGCATCAGCTGCTGGAAACGCGCGTCCTGCACACCCGCGACGCATTCGGTGCGCTCGAAATAGGCCGCGGCCGCATCGCCGTCCTCCTGGCGCTTGCGCGCATTGTAGACCAGGAATTTGGTGACCTCGCCGAGCGCGCGGCCCTCTTTCCGATTGTAGACCACGAGCCCGAGCCCGCCCTCCTGCGCACCGCGGGCGGATTCCTCGATGCCGTGGATCAGATAGGGCCGGCAGGTGCAGATGTCGGAGCCGAACACGTCGGAGCCGTTGCACTCGTCATGCACGCGGCAGGTGATCTTGGTGCGATGGTCCGGCAGCTTGGTCACATCGCCGAACATGTAGACCGTGGTGCCGCCGATCGGCGGCAGAAACACCTTCATGTCCGGACGCGTGACCAGCTCGGGGAACATGCCGGCGGTCTGCTCGAACAGCGTGCGCCGCAGCTCGGTCTCGCCGGTGCCGAACCGCGCCGCGAGGCCGGGCAGGTACCAGACGGGATCGATCGCGATCTTCACCACGGAGACGCTGCCATTGGCATGCACCACCTCGCCGTCGGCGCGCAGCCGTTTTGCGGCCAGCGCCTCGCGGATCTCCGGTAGGTCGAGCCGCGCCCGCGTCACCGCGATGCTCGGGCGGATGTCGACGCCCTCGGCGATGTCCTTGCCGAAATTCTCGGCGACGAGATGCCCCCAGGGATCCAGCGCGACGATCTTTGCGGGATCGCTCCACTGCTCGAACGGCCCGATGGTTGCGGCCGGGAACGTATTGGTGAGGTCGGGCCTGCGAATCGGATCGAGCGCGCCGGCGGACACCGCAAGCGCGCGGTACATCGCATAGGAGCCGCCATGGCTGCCGATCACGTTGCGATCGCCTGCACGCGACACCGTGCCGATGATCGGCCCGCGCGCGCGCGCCTCTGCCGCGCCCCAATGGATCGGGAAAGCGGACTTCTTGCCCGGCTCCGGATGCGAGGTGAGGCGGATGTGGTCGGTACGGTTCGCGCGGCTCATGTCCAGGCTCCCAAAACGCCAACGGCCCGCCGCTCGGACGGGCCAGGCTCGCTTGCGGCACCGTTTCGGAACACAGGCGACGCAAGCTCAATCCAACATATTGTAGCGGCCGTCAGCGACAGACAAGTTAATCGTGCGCGGCCATCGACGCCCATTCCCGCGCCTGTCCCGATCGGGAAGCGACGCCAGAATGCGCTCTATATCTATGTAATCGTTCGAATTTTTGAAGGGGCAGACGGGTCCGAGCAGGTGACTGGATAAAACCGGCATATTCGGACATATCGACCGGATCGGCTCTGACTCGGAGACCCCCATGCCCGCCAGCTACATCGATCCCCGCAACGGACAGCTCTATCCCCTGGACCAGCCGCGCTGGTGCTCGGACGAGCGCACGCCGCTGCTGGTGACGCCGGGGGCGGGGATCTCGCGCGACGATATCGATGCGCGCACGCGCTCGCTGTGGCGCTACCGGGCGGCGCTGCCGGTCGAGATCAAGCATCCGATCTCGCTCGGCGAAGGCTGCACGCCGCTGGTCCAGCAGAATTGGGGCGAGCTGCGCCCGTTGTTCAAGCTCGAATGGTTCAACCCGACCGGCAGCTTCAAGGACCGCGGCTCCGCCGTGATGCTGTCCTTCCTGCGCCAGATCGGGGTCGACGCCATCCTCGAGGATTCCTCCGGCAATGGCGGCTCGTCGATGGCGGGACTGGGTGCGGCCGGCGGAATGCGCGTGAAGATCCTGGCGCCGGCCTCCACCTCGCCGGCCAAGATCGCGCAGGTGCGCGCCTATGGCGCGACGGTGCAGCTGGTCGAAGGCCCGCGCGAGGAATCCGAGGCCGAGGCCATCCGCCAGTCGAGCCAGACCTTCTATGCCAGCCACAATTGGCAGCCGTTCTTCCTCGAAGGCACCAAATCGCTGGCCTATGAGATCTGGGAGGACCTCGGTTTCCGCGCGCCCGACAACGTCATCGTTCCCGTCGGCGCCGGCAGCAGCCTCTTGGGCTGTGCCTTCGGCTTCCGCGAGCTGTTGAGAGCCGGGCAGATCGCAAAGCTGCCGCGCCTGTTCGCGGCGCAGCCGCTCAACTGCTCGCCGATCGACGCCAGCTTCAAGGCCGGCGTCGACACGCCCGTCGCGCGCGAGGTCAGCAAGACCATCGCGGAGGGCACCGCGATCAAGCATCCGCTGCGCCTGCGCGAGATCATCGCCGCTCTTCGCGAGAGCGGCGGCGGCACCGTTGCGCTCACCGAGGAGGAGATCGTCACGGCCTTGCGCCGCCTCGCGCGCCAGGGCCTGTTCGCCGAGCCGACCAGCGCCAGCGCGGCGGCGGCGCTGGACAAGCTTGCGGCGGGCGGCGCCATCAAGGCGAATGAGACCACGGTGGCGGTGCTGACCGGTACGGGCCTGAAAGCCGCGACAACGGTGGCCGATCTGGTGCAGTAGGGCGGAAGGTCTCTTACCCTCCCCTGGAGGGGGAGGGTCGGCTCGCGATCGAGCGAAGCGAGATTGCGAGACGGGGTGGGGTGACAGTCTCTCCACCGATGCGGTGCCCGAGAGGAGAGATCACCCCACCCCGCTCGCGCTGCGCGCGATCGACCCTCCCCCTCCAGGGGAGGGTAAGAAACACCTTACTCCTTCAGCTCGTTCACCTGCTTCACCCATGCGCGCACATCCATGAGCACTTCGGGCAGCACCGCCTTCACGTCCGTCACGGTCATGCCCGCCTTGATGCGGGGGTCGTACAGCACATTCAGGATGTACTGGTCGTAGACGTCGAAATAGCCCATCGAGACGTTGTCGTTGAACATGGTCCAGGGCACGCTCGCGGTGTCGTTGATCGGCCCGAGCGATTGCAGCAACTCCTCATAGGCGCAGTCGAGAAAGGTGAAGTCGCCGTTGTCGACGGTGAGGATGACGTCGGAATGCTCGATCTCGAAATTGTCGTTCTTGCGGAAGCCGGACAGGCATTGCGGGTCGAGCGAGGTGCGGATCTCCCGCGCCTTCTCGGCGCCGTAGAAGCTCGAGATGGTGCGGAACAGATCGCGGTCGCGCACCAGCTTCACGCGCACGTTGGCCGCTTCGTTGGTGTCGATCATGGCGATGTCGAGATGCTGCACGCGCTTGCCGATGTCGGCCACGACCTTGGCGAGCTGCGCCTTGCGGTCGGCGCGGTCGCTCTCGGCATACACGCGAACCGGCCCGTCGAACTTGCGGATGCGATCGACGCGGCCGGCGAGGTGATATTCGGCGCCGAACGCCGTCTTCAGGAAGCCGTCGACGATCTCGCCGTCGGTAAAGCTCTTCTTCTCGGCGCGCTGACGTGAGGAGATCGCGGGCAATTCACCCGCGGTGGCCATGGGTGCGGTGTCAGGCACCCATGTGAGCGCGGCGAGCGCCAGGAGAGCGACGCGAAGGCCAGGCGCGGACGGATTGATTGCGCTCATCGTCATGCGACGCTGCCGCATTCGCGCCGCGCGCACAAGGCCGCAAATTCACGCGCTGTGCGGGTTCCCGCGTCGTCTGTCGCAGGAGAGTGACAGTCTCGAAGGGTGGGCAACGCGGAGCGTGCCCACCATCTCAAAATCGTGGGCACGCCTGCGGCAGTTGCGCCCTAATTGTTCAGCACCACCACGGTGGTACCGACCGAGACGCGGCCGTAGAGATCGCTGACGTCGTCATTGGTCATGCGGAAGCAGCCCGAGGAGACCGCCTGGCCGATCGTCTCCGGCTCGTTGGAACCGTGGATGCGATAGAGCGTGGAGCCCAGATACATCGCGCGCGCACCCAGCGGATTCTCGATGCCGCCCTTCATGTGGCGCGGCAGGTCGGGCCGGCGGGCCAGCATTTGCGAGGGCGGCGTCCAGTCCGGCCATTCCTTCTTGGCGGTGATCCTGTGCACGCCACCCCAGCGGAAGCCGTCGCGGCCGACGCCGATGCCGTAGCGCAGCGCCTGGCCGTTCTGGAGCACCAGATACAGCCGCCGCTCGCTGGTGTTCACCACGATCGTGCCGGGGGCGTAGTTGCCGTTATACATGACGGTGGTGCGGGGGATCGGGCTGGAGCCGCCGCGAAAGAAATTCGGGCCGCCGCCCATGATGTCGCGTGAGTCGAACTCTTCGGCAAGCGCGCCGCCCATCGTGGCCGACAGCAGTGCGATGGCGGCAATCGGTGCGGCAAAAAACCGGATCATTGTCTCCCCCGGAAAAAAACGATTCAACACAGGCCACAGGCCATATTTGCGGGCTTTCCGCAAGCCACGGCCGCGTGAGGGACATCGTCCAGCCCAGGCGTTATCAAATCGGCAACCATGCCGTTTGCCGAAAAGCGTTAGCCAAACCCGCGCGGGGCAGGGCCGCGATGCCGGCACTTGCTTTGACGGGGCCTGCGAACAATGATTGATCGGACGGATTACCTGAAAAGACCGGTTGCGGAGCAAAAAGAATGAACGGTGCGGAAAGCCTGGTGCGGACGATGGTCAAGGGCGGGGTGGACATCTGCTTCTCCAACCCGGGCACTTCCGAGATGCATTTTGTCGCAGCGCTCGATCGCGTCCCCGGCATGCGCTGCGTGCTCGGCCTGTTCGAGGGCGTGGTGACGGGCGCCGCCGACGGCTATTACCGCATGAAGGGCACGCCGGCCTCGACCCTGCTGCATCTCGGTCCCGGCCTCGCCAACGGCCTTGCCAATCTGCACAACGCCAAGAAGGCCAATTCCGGCATCGTCAACATCGTCGGCCAGCATGCGGTCTACCACATCGACTACAACGCGCCGCTGACCTCCGACATCGAGGGTCTGGCCCGGCCGATGTCGTCCTGGGTCCGGACCTCGCCGAATTCCAAGTCGGTTGCCGCTGACGGCGCCGCGGCCATTGCCGCCGCCAAAAGCGCACCGGGGCAGATCGCGACCCTGATCCTGCCCGCCGACACCGCCTGGAACGAGGCCGACGGCGTCGCCGAGGTTCCGGCCGAGCAGCAGCGCGCGAGCTATTCGCCGCAGGCGGTCGAGCAGGCCGCCAAGATCCTGCATGGCGACGGCGAGGGCACGCTGCTCCTGATGACCGGCAGCGCGCTCAGCGAGCAGGGCCTGGCGCTGGCCGAGCGCATCGCCGCCAAGACCGGCTGCACCGTGATGGGCCCGACCTTCCGCCCCAAGATGGCGCGCGGCCGCGGCCGTTTCTCGATCGACCGCATCCATTACGTGATCGAGAACGCGCTGCCGATGCTGGCAAAATTCCGGCACATCGTGCTGGTCGAGTCCGACGATCCCGTGGCATTCTTCGCCTATCCGAACAAGCCGAGCATGCTCAAGCCCGAGGGCTGCGACGTCCATCGCATGACCTCCTGGGGCGAGAACTCGGTCGCCGCGCTCGAAGCGCTGGCCGGCGCCGTGAAGGCCAGCGCCAAGGACGTCAAGCCGCAGGCATTGCAGGAGCTGGTCAAGCCGACCGGCGCGCTGACCCACGCCTCGATCGCACAGGCGATTGCCTACGCGATCCCCGAGAACGCGATCATGGTGGACGAGTCGCTGACCACCGGCCGCGCCTTCTTCCCGCCGACCGCGGCCGCCGCGCCGCATGACTGGCTGCAGAACATGGGTGGCTCGATCGGCTTCTCGACGCCGCTGTCGATCGGCGCCGCGATCGCCTGCCCGGACCGCAAGGTCATCACCATGGTCGGCGACGGCAGCGCGATGTACACGATCCAGTCGCTGTGGACCCAGGCGCGCGAGAACCTCAACATCGTCACCATCGTGTTCGCCAACCGCATCTACCAGATCCTGCGCGGCGAGTTCGACAATGTCGGCGCCGGCGAGCCCGGCCAGCGCGCCAACGACATGCTCCGCCTCGACCGGCCGACGCTGGATTTTGTCGCGCTGGCCAAGGGCATGGGCGTCCCCGGCCGCGCCGTCACCAATGCCGACGAGTTCAACAAGGCGCTGGCCGAAGCCGTCGCCGAGCCCGGCCCGCGGCTGATCGAAGTGCAGATGTAGGGCGGGCCGGTCGCGCCTCATGTAGCCCGGATGGAGCGCAGCGTAATCCGGGACCCCGTGCGTTTTGCGAGAACCCGGATTGCGCTACGCTCCATCCGGGCTACTCATGACTGCGCCCGGAGGCACGATGCAGACCGAGCTGAACAAGGTGATCGCGGCGCTCCGGGACTTCTACGCCCACGAAGGCTTCCTGCTCGAGAAGGACATCGGCGAGCGCGCGATCACGCACCGCTTCGCCGTGCATCTGGAGAAGCAGTTCGCCGGCTGGTCGGTCGACTGCAATTACGACCGGCTCGGCGAGCGAACGCTGCATCTGCCGCACGGCACCATCATCTCGACCGACGATCATTTGGGAAAATCGATCTACCCTGACGTCGTCGTGCATCAGCGCGAGATCCCGAACAATCTGCTCAGCGTCGAGATCCGCAAGGCGAGCAATCACACGCCGCTGGAGCACGACCAGCACAAGCTGCGGGCGCTGACCGACGTCCATGTCTGGTTTCCCTATTGGATCGGCGTGCTGCTGGTGCTGGACAAGGAGCGGGTGACGATGTCGGAGGTCTATGTCAGCGGCGCCGTGGATGAGCCGCTGACGCGCTGGCTCGCGACGCGGCTGGAGGAGGTCGGATTGGGGGCGGCGCGTTAGGGCGCGGGCTCGTCCATGCCACATGTCGAGGACGAGGCGGAGGCTACCTGGCCCGGTCGGTCTGCCGCTTATGACCCATAGCCGACCCCACGAGCGTCTCCCGCGAGGGGTAGCTCGTGGCCCAAATCGGACACATCCCAGCGGTGAGGCTGAAAGCCTGCCCTCGTTCACCACATTTAAACCTTAAGATTTTACGAAGAGGGGTCATCCACAGGCCGCAGGACCATGCGAACAGCCTTTGTACGGAAGCCATCCATGGACTTCGGGCAATGAAGGTTTGGCAGACCGGCTGCATCGCGGCTGCGATCGCATCCGTGGGCCTTTGTCTGGCCGCCGGTGTTAGACCGGCCGCGACGGTGCATGATGTCATGCCGGAGGCTGCCGCGAACATCGCGGCTCCCGCGACCATGACGGCTCCTGCAAACAGGGTGACGCCTGCCTTGTACGCGGATGCATCAGCCAGACTTGCGGCAGCGCTGCGGGCAGAAAGAGCAGAGCCTGGCGCGGCGATGTCGGCAGGTTCCGGGCCGTTGAGCGCCGGAGCTGAAATCGCCGATGAACCCGTCGGACCAAAATTGGCGTCGCTGGGACAGGATATCGTCCAGCCGCTGCCGGCGGCGCGCGATGCGTCGGACGGTGCTCCGAAAGCGGCGTCGACGCCGGATTTCCGGTATCTCACCTACTACGTCTGGTCCGAACTGCCGCCCGTCGAGAAACCGGCGGAGATCGTCTTGCGTGCGTTCAAGGACATTCCGGTCGGAACGCCGGCCGAAGAGATCAAGCGCGCGTCCGACGCGTTTGGTCTCGATTTCAATTTCATGATGGCGGTTGCCAAGATCGAATCCGGCTTCAATCCCAACCAACGCACCGGGTCGTATATCGGCCTGTTTCAGCTGAGCCACTACGAGTTCGGGAAGTTCGGCTTCGGGCAGATCCGCAATCCCAGGGACAACGCCGTTGCAGCCGCCTACAAGATCATTACCGAGGGCGTCCAGTTCGGGTGGATCACGCACCGGACACCCGACATGAGCGACCTCTATTTGATCCATCAGCAGGGCTGGGAAGGCGCCGCCCAGCACATCAGCCAGCCCGCTCGCACCGCCTGGAAATCCATGTGCGCCACCAGCGAAGGCAAGGAGAAGGGCGAGAGGTGGTGCAAACGCGCGATCTGGGGCAATGCACTTCCGGCGTACAAGCGCAGCTGGAAATCGGTGGACAACGTGACGTCAGAGGCGTTCGTCGGCATGTGGCGCGGCCGGGTCGCTGAATTCTACACGAAATATCTGGCGACCGCCGCTGCAGCGGCAAGCCCGTAGTTCCGCTGTCGGCAGGGCCCTGCCACGCCTGCATTGCCTTTAGCTGCCGTGAAGAAACAAACCCGGCCGGGTAGGCCAAGTCCGCTCATGGTCCATGGCCGGCCCCATGAAAGCCTCCCGCCAAGAACCGCTTATGACCCGAACCGGACGTGCTCGCTAGGCCGCATTGCGTTAAATGTATTAGCAGCGCCAAAGACACGTGATGATGGCTCGCTCGATACCCACGCCTCTCTGGTTCGCGGCGGCCCTTTTCCCAACGCTTATGTCGCAAATTGTAAGACTGCAACAATCCGATCCGGCAGCATGGAAGCGGACGCGACCTGCCATTGCGAGAAAGGCCGTTCGCATGATGCGAGCGGCCTTCGTCGTCTTTGTGGCGACGCGCGCGTGATGCGCGTGCCGCCGCGACGTCGTCAGTAATAGCGCTGCTGCGAATAGGCGTAGCGCGGGTTGATGCCGCAATAGGCCGAGGTGCCGGAAGCGCTGGCCTGGCACTGCTGGTAGCTCGCGAACTGGCAGTTGCCGGGATAGCCCCACATGCGGCCCTGCAGGCAATATCTGTCGTTCGTGGGGTGGGCCTGGGCCGTCGGGGCCATCGCGACCGCCAGGGCCGCGAACGAGGCGAGGGTGAGGATGGTGCGACGCATTTCAGTCTCCATTCGAGAAGAGTTGCAAGAAGAGTTCGGCAGGCACAGTTCAACAAGAGCAGTTCAATGAGGGAACACGCAGCTCGATCTGTCGGTTCCGGGATTTGCCCGACACTTTGTCGTACTTGTCTTGGTGTCCGCAGTGGGCATTGCGTTCGACATGCGTCTATGATGCGCCAAGCCGTGGCGAGCAATGTGATCTCGGCCACAGTTCGCGATGGGCTTTCCGGCCTATCGTGATCGGACTTGCCCGCGTGGCTGCCGCAAAGGCCCGCACGCTTTCCTCATTCGGATCAGGCAATTTTGGAGGTTCTGATGCAAAAGTCATATTTGCTGGCCGCGACAGCGGCGCTGGCGCTCATCTTGCAAACGCCGCTCGCGTCGGCCCAGACCGCGCCCGCAGCCGGCGGAACCGCAGCGCCTGCGGCGACGGCCACCGCGCCGGCCGCGACGACGGCACCGGCTGCGACCACCGACGCGGCCGGCCAGCCGACCGACTCCAAGAAGAGCGCGTCGAAAAAGCCGGCGAAGAAAAAGATGACGCGGCAGCAGGAGATCGATCACTCCGTCGACAGCGGCACCGTGCCCGCGCGCTATCGCAGCTCGGTGCCCAAGCAGTACCAGCAATATATTCCGTTCGAGAAGCAGTGACGGATCGCCGGGCGGCGCGGGGCGCTCAGCCTCGCGCCGCTTGTGCGGCCTGCGACGAACCGCCTCTGCCGGGCGGAGTCCGGCCGCACATCCTCGGTGGCGGTCTGCGAGAGCAGTGCTAGAGTAGGCCGAATCCCGGGGGGAATGATGAGCGACGACGTGAAGGATGCTGGCCTTGTGGCCATGATCAGCAGCATCCTTGGAGGCAACAAGCGCACGGACAATGTTGCACCGCCGCCGCTCACCGATGGGCCGCCGACAGTCCCCTCGAACGGAGCCGAAGTGGTTGCCGCGCCCATCGCCGAGGCGGCGTCGGCGAAGCCAGAGGACGTGCCCGACGCTGCGCCCGTCGCCGCGGCGCCGGTCGAGCAGCCCGCGAAAATCGTCACGACGCGGGACGGCAAGCAGCTGCTGCCTGCCGAAGCGATCGCCGATCTCGTGCTGGGCGAGCTGCGCAAGCTGGAAGACTTTCCGGCAACCGGCACCTCGGTGACGGTCTACGGCTACCGGCATTGGAACGCGATGATCACCTTCGCGCCGTTCTCGACCAATTTCCAGAATGCGACGCGGTTCCGCCAGGCCGTGCCGGATATCGTGTTCAAGCTCCGTCGTTTCGTCGAACTTGAGATATAGTCTGGCGCGATCGCCGGCGGCGGAACACGCCCGCGCCGGTAGCCAGGATAGTTCGACAGGATCTTGCATTGAGCGTCGCCTTTACCAAGGAAGAAAGCGCCGAAACCGCGTCCGAGACGCTGTTGCCGGACCGCCCGATCTCGCCGCATCCGAACCTCGTGACGGAAAAAGGCCTGCAGGCGTTGCAGGCGCAGCTTGCGGAAGCCCGCGCCGCCTATGAGGCCGCGCAGGCCATCGAGGACGTCAACGAGAAGCGCCGGCAATCGGCCGTGCCCTTGCGCGACGCCCGCTATCTGACGGAACGCCTGCGCACCGCGCAGCTCGTCCCCGATCCGGCGTCGACCGATGTCGTCGCCTTCGGCAGCACGGTGACCTTCAACCGCGCCGACGGCCGCGTGCAGACCTATCGCATCGTCGGCGAGGACGAAGCCGACCCGAAAGCGGGGACGATCTCGTTCGTCGCGCCGGTGGCGCGCTCCTTGATGGGCAAGGCGGTCGGCGATGTCGTGGGCGCGGGCGCACAGGAGATCGAGATTCTGGCGATCGCCTAGCGCGTGCAGGCATAACCGAGGATTGCGCGGCAAAGGGCGCTATCGACAGGAGCAATTCCATTCGCCTAAAGCATGATCGGCAACAGCGCGAGGCCGTCGTCTCCGCCAAACAAAGCTCGATGGTCGGATGAGACGGTTTCTGGCGGGAGCGCTGCCGTTCTACGCGCTGGCTGGCCTCGCCATGTGCATGTACCTCGTCCTGTACAGGACGAACCTGTTCGACTTGAACGCCCTCGTCCAGGGGGCGGCCGGGTCATGGTGGTTTCCGGCCTTCATGTTCGCCTGCGTGCTCCTGGAGTCGGTCTTCCCGTATTTCGGCTATTTCCCGGGAACGGCGCTGATCCTGATGTCCGCGGCGCTCAATCCGAAATCCGCGGATGGCTCCGTCTTCGCCGCGGCGTGGCTCGCCATCATCGTGGGCGCAATTCTCAGCTACGGACAGGCTCGCTTTTTTAGACCGTTCCTGCAGCGGGTGGCGTCGAAGGCGGCGCTGAGCCGCTGTGAGTCCCTGTTCGACGCCTACGGCCGTTACGCGCGCATCGCCTTGTTCGTGCATCCCAACGCCTGCGCGATGTATTTCACGGCGCTCGGGTTGCTCGGCCGCAATCTGACGCGCGAGCTCGCCTATCTCTGCGTGGGCGCCGCGGCCGCCGTCGGCATCCTGTTCGTCATCGTGACCAGGCTCGTGTCGTCCGTCGGCCCGACCGACGACGGCGAATTGCAGGTGCTGCTGGCCGCCGCGCTGGTCGCGATGGGAACGCTGGTCGGTCTCTACACGGCGTGGCGGTCGCAGCGGGCGGTGTGACGCCTGCTCCGTGATTGTGCCCTACACCTGCGGCAGCGCAACGCCCGTCAGCTTGCTCAATCGAGCGATGAGCGCGTCCTGAAATGCCGGATCGGCCGCCTCGCTGGCGGGCTGCTGCTGTTCGAGATGATGCCAATAGCGCCCCGTCACCAGGGCCGCGGGCTCCTCGCTCGCCGCGAGCCAGGTTTGCGTCCGCTGTCCGGTGTCGATATCGACCGGCGCGCCCGCGCCGCCCATCTTCGTGCGCACCCAGCCGGGATCGACGACGTTGCTCAGCACCTTGGGCCAGCGCCGCGCCAGCGCGAACGCCAGCGCGACCACGTGCAGCTTGCTCTCCGCATAGGCCTTGGCCGCATCCCAGGGCCGCTTGCTCCAGTCAAGATCGTCGAGCGATCCCTCTCCACCCCGGTGCAATCCGCTGCTGAGATACACCAGCCGGCCCGGCCGCTGGATCAGCGCCGTCAGCATGTAGGGCGCCAGCGTGTTGATGGCGAGCGTTTCTGCGTGGCCTTCCGGCGTCGCGCCGCGGCTCGGCCGCGTGTAGACGCCGGCATTGTGGATGATCGCGTCCATGCGCCCGATCGCGTTGACCTGGTCCGCGATGGCCTTGGTTTCGGCCGCACTCTTGAGATCGCCGACCGCGATGCCCTGGACACGCGACCTCAGCTCGCCGAGCGCGTCGGCGCGATCGGCCGAGCGGGCGTGCAGCACCACGCGATGTCCTTGATCAAGCAGCGATTGCGCCGCCGCCCGGCCGAGGCCATCGGTGCTCCCGGTGATGAAGATGGTCGCCATGCGCTACTCCTGGAGTTAGGTGGCGGAGCCGGTTTGCCGGAGCAAAGTGGCCTCAAGGTGTTGCACGCGGATCACATCCAAACCCTCCAGAATCGATAAGATCAGGCCATTGCATGTCGTATGAGATTCGTTGGGGGGACGCTGATGAAGAAGTTCCTGTTGTCCATCGCAGCATTCGGGATGGCCTTGTCGAGCGCCAATGCGGCAGATCTGGCGGCGAGGCCCTATACCAAGGCGCCGCCGATGGTCGCCGCCGTCTACGATTGGAGCGGCTTCTACATCGGCGTCAACGGCGGCGGCGGATCGAGCCGCAAATGCTGGGATCTGATTTCGCCCGGACTTGGCATCATCGTCCCGGAAGGGTGCCACGATGCCACAGGCGGCACAGCCGGCGGGCAGGTCGGCTTCCGTTGGCAGTCTGCCAACTGGGTGTTCGGCGTCGAAGGCCAGGGCAACTGGGCGGACTTCACGGGCGACAACATCTCCACGGTGCTCTTCCCGCCGACCGGTCTTCGCAACCGTTCGCACATCGAAGGCTTCGGCCTGATCACCGGGCAAGTTGGCTATGCCTGGAACAATGTCCTTTTGTACGTGAAGGGCGGCGGCGCGGTTGTGGCCGACAAATATCGCACCAACGACGTCGTCACCGGGGTGGAGTTCGACCGGGGCAGCGAAACGCGTTGGGGCGGCGTGATCGGCGGCGGCCTCGAATTCGGCTTGGCTCCGAACTGGACGCTGGGCGTGGAGTACGACCACATCTTCCTCGGCCATCGCGATGTCGGCTTCGCCGGCTCGGTCGGTTTCGGCGGCGTGCCTGCCGGCGCCTTCACCCGCAGGGAGCGGATCGGCCAGGACGTCGACATCGGGCTCGTGCGCTTGAACTACCGCTTTGGCGGCCCCATCATCGCAAAATACTAGCCGGGGGCTGCGGTGTGCAGCTTCCACGCCGTCGGCTGAGTTCTGCTCATGTCATCGCGCCGGTGTTTTGCCCGATCGGGCAAGCAGGCGGATTTGGGAAGCGTTGGCGTACTGATCCGACTGACCCCGGCTCCTGCGGATGAAGTTGTTTTCGACGTTGTTGATCGGCCGGTCACCTGCGGCGGTGAATCAGCAATCGGCGGGCAGGGGATGGTGGAGGGCCGCCCCATGTTCTCATCTGACTATGCGCCTGTCACGCATCATGTCTTGAATTTGCTGCAACTGCTGGCGGCGCTGAGCCTCCTGGTCCTGCTTACGCTTCTGGTCTTCGGCGGCTCGCTTTGCGGTTTCCGCGGCGAACTTTTGGGCTTCTGTTCGAGCCGTGATGTCGTTGTCCGTTGGGCGAATGAAAGCCAAGAGCGCCACCAAGATAGCCGTAGTGGCAATCGCCCCCCGCATCACGAAGAATGACAATTGTAGTCGTATCCGTTGCCAATCAAAGGTTGGCATCTGGGATCGTATCTTCTGCCACTCCAAGAATGGTATTTTGGATTGTATCGTCCTGACGATCTTCTTTCGTTTTTCCGCGAACCGCTCTTTGAGCAGCTGGTTAATGCCGGACTCGAGGCGCTTGACGTCCGCTATCATCGTTCGCGTCTGTAGCGACGCGGCGTTCCGATACGTGAAACTTTGAATGTCCTCGGGGAGGTCGTCTCGATGAGGCATCACTCCGCCATTGATCAGCAATGGAAGAATGATGATGTTGCGCTGGAGGGCGATCCGGATCTCGAACCTGACGAAGTCCTCGGTTTCCTTGATCCGTGCTAGCCCGGTTTCGCTGCGTTCAAGCCAATCAGGGCCGATCACGACGATCAGCACTTCGATCTGCTTAAGGATGGCCTCGAGTTCGGTGCGAAAATCCTTCCCCGGTGGAATATCATCGATATCGATGAATACATTTCCTGACCCATAACGGTCGCTGAGCTGCTTGTGCATCCAGTGAACAGCAGATGGATCATCTTTGCGACGGTAGGAGATGGCGATCTTAGTCATTCCGCCCGGTCCAGCCTGGTCCTGCCTCCGGCAATTGAGCCCGATAGGCCGCCGCATCTCGGCGCTCTCCATCTGGGTCGAGGCAGCATGTAACCGACCGGTTCGACGGAATTCATGGATAAGCGCCTTACCGAGGCTCCGATACAACCTGTTTGCGATCCACCAACAGCTCGCTGAGCCTGCCCGAAAGGCCAACTCATACAATTTTTGATATCCCTCCCGCGATTGCAAGCACAATACCGGTCTGGAAGCGGAACGATCAGGGCACCACTTTCCGGCGTCGTTGCAATCTCCAGCGGCCGTCAACAACCGCCCGGGCCTTCGCCCGCAGGGAGCGGATCGGCCAGGACATCGACATTGCTCTGGTGCGGCTGAAATACCGCTCCGGCGGTCCCATCATCGCAAAATACTAGCGGGCGGTGCTGCGGTGCTCGTACCAAGCCGTGGCGCGCAGGACCTTATCGCCGCGGCAATCCAATTCGGGAAAGTGATAACCCCTTGATCCGACTGGCGTCGGCTACTGTGCATGGGGTTGTTTTCGAGATTTTGACGGAGCGGAAGCAGGATGCCCAGTCCGTCTACGCTCTTCGAGCTACGCCGGACACGCTTCGCCATGATGGGACCTGGCAGCGCCACGCGAAGCCTTTTGGCGAAGCGTGGTGGGCGCACAAGGGATCGAACCTTGGACCTCTCCCGTGTGAAGGGAACGCTAGCCGTTGATATTGCTACCAATTTCAGCGACTGAGCCCGATTCCACGCAAACTCCGCGGCGAACGTCGATTAGGGAGCGTGTTGACCTATTCTGAAATCAACCATAGCTTGAAGATGTTCTCTATTGTTTACATTATGAAAAAAGCCAAAACGGGGGGGCCATGCGTTCGATATTTGCCGTCGTCCTTTTCTCGATCTTTTGTTCAAGCGCAGATGCGCAGGTTGTTGCGGAAATTCGAAGCAAGAACATCAGCGACTCAGTTTTTAAATCGATGCAATGTGAGATCGGGCTGTTCGCCGCGAAGGCGAGGTCTTTTGGCTTAGATCCGTCGCTTAAAGCCCACGTGAGATGGTCCACCACCGGCACGAGCGATTGGAACACCAGCGCTAGCGCGTCTTTCGGGGGATTTTTAGCTCAATTTATTCAACTCCCGCACATTGGTGGCGGCTACGATTTCACGAAGGTTGATTCACGTACCATCGAAGGAAAGATGAACGTGCATCAAGGCAACACCGCAGTTTGCGTCGGGAGGCGGCCCGCGATTCCCTTGGGAATTTATGATTGCCTTGTCGATGGGGCTTCGGTGATCAAGGGCGGATTTACGCAGTCCTGCTCTCGCAGGGTGACCGCAAAAGCATCCTTCGATGCCAGCGGAAAATTCGCTTTCTGGATCATCACTCTCGGTCCGTCCTTCAGTTGGACCGACACAGTCGTCTACCAGATGGACATAGACGCTCCCGCTGCGGACGCTCCAGCAACAAGAACGGCACAACGTTAACGCTCGTTGTCGCTCGCAAGTGTCGTGACACGATGTGAAGTCCGGGAAGCGCCCGGGCTTCGGTCTCGGTGCTGCGATTGGGAGCGGTCAAATCGCTCATTTCCAAACCGGGGCGCCGATGCGGTCGCGTTCGGCGCGGGCAATTTTCTTGGCGATCCGCTCGGCTTCTTCCTTGCTCGGGTGGCCGGTGATGGACCGGCGGCCCGGATTGTCGTCGAACTGGACGAAGGTCGACACGCGGATCTCGTATCGATGGTTGAGGCCGCCGTCGTTGGAGCAGATCAGGCGGACGTGGGTGTAGGGTTCTGGGTCGGGCATGATGCCCGCCATGATCGCTGCAAACCGCGCCGAGGTGAAGCCGCTAGGCGTTGGAGGCCAGGCGGGCGACTCCCACAGCAGATTGGTCAATGCTGATTAGCTGTTCTCATCACTGTCCGGCAGAGGTCGAACATTTGACGGTGGCAAGCGTGAAGTGGCGGGACTCTTACGTGTCGCCGCTCGCTTGGCGAAAGCCCTCCTGGCCGGCCGCGCCTTCACGGCTTTCGTCGCCGCGCGGGCTTTCCCAGCCTTTTTGGCCATCCGCGCGGCTGATCGCTTCTGCCCCTGTGCAGGGCTGGGCTTCTCTGTCGAGCTATCTGCAGGCGCGACTTGCTCAGGCGGCATTGTAGGGGCGGGCGCCGGAGCAGGCGGCATGGGAGCGGGCATCGGAACGGGCTGAGGCATAGGCATGAACGGCATCTGAGGCGCTTGGGCAAGCACGAGCTGCTGAATCGCCTTCACGTGGGCGATGCCTAGATGGTTCTCGATGATCTTGGCCGCTGGCGTATTGCCAACCGTGATCATGCACGAATGATGTACACTGAGAACCGCATCTTGCAGGTCGTTATCGCTCTCGAGATCCAGAATATTCAAGCCGCGCTGCGACAGTTCGTTTCGGTGCAGATGCCGGCCGTGTGCACGGTGAAGATCGTGACTGATCAGAAACTCGACAACTTGACGCGCCTTTTCTTCTGCATTTTCCTGATCGGCGAAAACCCCCTCACGAAGCGCCTTTGCTCCGATCTCCAGCGTCCACTTGATGGCATGCTCGGCGGTGGAGAGGAGCGTGGGGGCGTATTGTTGCAGGATGGGCTGCCAAAGTAACGCGAGATGCGGAGTAGCGGAGATCTCCGCCTTCGCCTTCTCGAATTCGGCAATGATTGCGATTGCGGGCCTGCCGCCGATCTGCGGATCAATTGGACCAAGGTTGGAGTGCCGGCCCATGATGATCTCGTTGGCGGCCAGCGCAATCATTGTCCCGCCAGACATGCTGATCTGGGGTACGATCGCGCGAATATCCCGCCCAAACTTGCTGCGGAGGTAGTCGATGATGCTTTCGGTTGCGGCAACGTCGCCGCCAGGCGTGTGCAGGACCAGGTCCAGTCCTTTTGTAAAATCAAGTCCAGCAAACGCGGCCATGAAGCCGTGCTTGTCTTCGTCATTGATCATAACGTTGGAGAAGTTCTCCGGTCCTGGCTTCTGCAGCCATCCGGAATAGTAGACTACGACATTGCGGCCGGTGAGTTCGTGGAGCTTCTGAATGAAGCTGCGGCGTACCCGATCTGTGGGGCTCGCGCGGCTCTCAGACTGGATCTGCTCTAGTACTTTTCCAAATGTCGCCATGCGCGAACCTCGCGCAAAGCCAAAGAACGCGTAATGAAATGGCTAGCCAGTCGCGAATGGTTTCGGCGCGTGATCAGAAGTATAGGATGGCGCCTGCGGAACTTGCCAAGGCCAAGCGGTGCTTTGGGTTTGCTGCAGCTGTTGCAGCTCGTTTGATACGGGCGCCATGTCGGCCGCGACCTTCAGAATGCGACCGAGCTCTGCGTCGAGCCTCTCTTGGTTTGTCGCCATGTCCGATCCTCCCTGACGGTAATCGCGGTAGAGCCGTTGTAACCGCAACCACCAGGCGGTGGGTAGCGGGGAACTCGCGTCGTGTCCAGTGGGGGTAAACGCTTTGTTAACGGCTATGGTTGCTCACAGTATCTCGAATAGATGGTTAACGGCGGCCTAATTATAGGTCGCCTCGTGCGGTAATTGTGTTCAAATAGCCTTGCGCCGGGCTGGTGCCGCCTCCGGCGACACCGGCAGCCGGTCGGCCTGGCGGGCTTCCCAGCTGGCCTCGGTGTGGTTGTAGCGGTCGGCCGAGTCCGGATCCTTCCAGCGGCCGGTGCGGGTGAGGCCGTAGGTGTCAAGCCCGCCGTAGCGCTTCATCCAGGTGCCGTAGGTGTGGCAGAACAAATGGAAGCCACGCTGGCGCGGCGGGAACGACAAGCCTGCGCGTTCCATGGCCAGCGCCAGCATGGCGCGCAGTCGGCCGCTGGCGGTGAAGCGAAACAGCTTGGCGCCCGGCGCGCGGTCTAGGAAAGGTACGCCGGCATCGTCCCGGGACCGGCCGGCGGCGCCGTTGGCGAGAACCACGCCAGAACCGCCCTGGGGCCGCGCCGGGCGCGGCGGCATGGCCCGGAAGGCGGCGACCACTTCCGGCGGCAGATGCACCGGGCGGGGCTCCCTGTTTTTGGTGTCGGGCACGTAGAGCAGGGCGCGGTCGAGCTTGAGGTCGCGCAGGCGCGCGCGCAGCGGGTCGGATAGCCGCATACCGGTGTAAAGCAGCAACAGGCAGAACATGCCGAATTCGGGCTCGATGCCGTAGGCCTCGGCGATCAGCGGCCAGGCCTGCTCCGGCTCGAGCCAGGACGTCGCCTTGCTGCCGCGCCAGCCCTTCGGCCGCTTGATCGCGCGCTCGATGCCGGCGCGCTTCAGGATGGCCGACACCGGCGTGTAGAACTGGCGGTTGAGCGTAGTGGCCGGCGCGTCCGGGTAGACCGCGCGGGCGGCATTGTCGATGGAGACCTGGTCGATGGTGGCGATGTCGCGGTCGCGCAGGGCGTGCGGGCCTGACAGCTCGATGATGGGCTTGATGTATTTGGGGTCGCCGTCCGCCTTCAGATAGGCCAGCGCGGCGGTGGCTAATGTGTTCACCACGGGCGGAGCGGCGTCTACCGGCTCGGCGCTTTTCGCTTGATACTCACCACGTTCGATGGCGCGCTCGATGGCCTTGAGGATTTTCCCGGCCTTGCGCTTGTCAGCAGTCCCAGCAGTTCGGTCAACGTAGACTCCCTGGTAGGTGCCGCGGATGGAGTAGTACGGCGTTTTCCCTTCCCGGGGGTCTTTGAGCTTGAGCGGCATGGGCGGTTCAACACATCCCTGAGACGAGCAATATCATCCGGAAAGAACAGCTTACGTCGGCCTGCCGATCGATAAAACGGGTGAGAGGCGATGATGTCCTGAAAAAAGCGGCGCGAGACGCGGAAATGATCGGCCGCTTCGTCCATGGTCAGCGGGCGATCGCCGCTCATCAGTGGGCACCGCGCGTCATGACAGCGGAGAGGCTGGTGCCCAGCGCACGCAGCTCGCGGGTGATGGCGTCTTCGCGGGCCTGCAGATCGTCGAGGGCGGCGGCCTGTGTCGGCGCGGCACGGATCCGGCGTAGCGCTTCCTCATGCAAGGCGATGTAGCTTAGTCGCAGCTGCTCGATGAGTTGCGCGCTCATGCGGCAATCCTCCCCAGCGCCGTCCAGCCGCGACGCACCGGGCGGCGGCCGGCGTGAATGATCATGTCGGCCGTGCCGGCGCGGACATGGGCGAATTTTCGGGTCGAACCGCGGTCGGCTTCCGTGATCGACCACAGCAGACCTGCGGCGGCGAGCTGCCGCAGCCGCGCGGCGACGGTCGCGACCGGCCAGCGCCAACCGAGCCGCGCGGCGATCTCCGGCGCGGTCAGGAAGCCTTCCCATGGCGCGGACAGCACTGCAACGCGTAGCGAGCGCTTGTTATCCGCCATGCCCGTCTCCGCCGGCTACGGCGCCGCGCACCGCGCATTGCCGGGCTTCGAACAGCGCATCCTCGGCCAGCACCGCGACGTCGCCGTAGCGGAAGCCGTGGGCTGCGAGCAATCGGATGGCTTCGCGCTCGGTCGCGGGAATGCCCACCTTGACCAGATGTGTGGCCATCGCGGCCGTGATGTCCTTGCCGTTGGCAGGGCCGCGGGCGATTGACGTGGCTGTCGAACCGGGCTTCGCTGCAATGTCCAGCTTCGCAAGCGAGGTCTCAATGACGGAACGAAAGGTCGATCCCCGCCGCATCATCGCCTCCATCGCAGCGCTGCGCGTCTCGGAAGATCCAGCGCAGACGCAAGGGCTTGCCGCACACATGCGTTTGCGCTTCGCTGACGGAGAATTGTTTGATCTGTACCTGCAGCCAGCCGCGCTCGAAGAGCTTTGTCATGCCCTGATCGACGCATCTCCCAAAACCCCAGGCACACCTGGACGCAATTGAGCCGGCGCCATGTGCCGGTCGCCGCGTGCCACCGCAGCCATCGTGAATGCCTGAACAGTCTCACAGTGCGGCCTCCGCCACCTGCTTGTCCTGCCGCCGCTGCGCCACGATGCGGGCGGCGTTGCTGTGCTGCTTCAGCTGCGGCCCGGTCCAGCCCATCCGGATCAGATCGACATAGACGACGCCGTCGTTGCGGGTTGTTTGCAGGATGAAATCATCGGCGAGCTGCGAGACGGCGGCGGGGCCGTCGAGGTCGGCCCGGCAGGGCGCGATCGAGGCGGGCGCCAGACGTCCGGCGAGTACGGCCTTTTGCTGCTCGGCGTGTTCGGCTTCGGCCAGCGAGGCCTCATAGGCTGCGCGGGCGGCCAGGCAAGACGCGATTGAGGCCTCGCGCAGCATTCGCCGGCCGGTCTTGTCCATGACAGGCAGGACGTGGCGGCCTGCCTTGGGATGCATCAAATCGAGGAAGCGATCGATCGCCGGCAGCCAGGCAAGGCTGTGCAGCTGGCATTGGTGTTTGAAATCGCTTTCGGAAATGTCGTTTGTGAGGTGGCGCGGCATAAATTCTCCCAAAGCAAGTCTTGGGAGGCAGCCTAGAAATCTACATCATTTATGTCAACATAAACCATGTTGAAACTATTTGCGGAAGGCTCCGACCAAGCTGCAGCCAGCTTCGCGGGACTGGGTGTTGATGAAGCCGACATTGACCTTAGTGAAGCGCTTCACTGCCGCTGGGGGAATGACATCATAGACCGTGTGAGTTCGCTCGGTCAGAAGGGTGCCGCTCGCGGCGTAAAACCTGCAGGCGACGAGGATGTCTTTGACTGAGAATGAGTTCTTGTTCTTGATCGTGAAGGACATGATCCCGATGCTTTCGAAACCACCCTTCGCCCAAGACTGATCTGTAAGCTCCATCCGGTCGGTAACGGGCCGGATTGCTTCTGCATACTCAGCTTTCAATTCGGCGGCCCGCTTCTGAGATGCTGCCTTGTCGTTGGCCAGCTTCGCCCGCCAGGCGGTTGGATCGGCAAAGCCTTGAGCTTTAGCCCGTTGAAGATCATCATCGTCCGCGAAACCGGCGTTCGAGGCAGCCGCGTTTCTAGCATTGACGGCGGCGGCATCTGCGGCGCGCTGTTGGAGAAGGTCGTCGACTGAATAATAGATCAGCACGGCGATGAACCCGAACAGACCTATCCCGATGGCCGGCGCGATTGGCGACCTCCGCTTCCGGATCGTGACGATCTCTGCGGGAAGCGGCGGCGGGGCGTTCATGCGGGACTTACGCGGCGCTGCAGCAGGCGCTTCTTGCCGGCAGTATCAAGGCTTTTCCATTTGCCGCGGCGGACCACCGAATGCACCTCAGTGGCGCTGCGGATCTTGACGTTCCTCATCGGGGGAGCGTTGAAGCTTTCAAGGTCGAATTGTCCCTTGCGCGCGCCCGTTACGATCCGCTTGAGGTAGCGGTCGCCATCGGCGGTCGTCACCAATGATTCGAAATTGAGAAGCTCTGAGGGCGGCTGCTCCCGTTTGATCACGATGATGATGTCGCCATCGTCATAGCGCGGAAACATCGAGTCGCCTGCGACCCGGTAGGCTGCTGCGTTCTCGGGTAGCTGAAACGGGACTTCGATCTCGTCCAGTCCGTCCGGCCCGGTGTTCTCGGCACTGGTGTCGATCGCACCGCCCGCGCCGACCAAGCCTTCGACGACCACGACATTGCGGCGGCCCGCTTCTCCTTCGTCCGTGAGAAGCCATGCGGCCGTCACCTTGAACGCACGAGCATACTTTTCCGCGACATCCACAGAATACTGGTTCTGCCCGTTCTCGTGGGCAGCATAGGTCGACGGCGGCCAGCCAAACCGCTTCGCTGCGGCCATTGCCGAGCCAAATCCAGCCTTTTCCCGCGCATGGCGCAGACGATCACCCATGGTCTCCATGGCTGGATATTCACAAATCGTGTTGACACAAGTCATGTTGACCGTATCAACACGAATCATGTAGGCGTTGCTGTATGGGACAGGCGGATTCGCAGAAAACGGTCGGCGACGTGTTTGCCGCCTTCAACGGCCCGGCAGACTTTGCCCGAACCTTTGGGCTCAAGGGTCCATCGACGGCTTCGGAGATGAAGCGGCGGGAGAGGATCTCGGTCGAGCTGTGGCCGGCGATCGTCGATGTGGCGGGCAAGCGCGGCATTGATTGGCTGACCTACGAATCCCTAACCTTGATGCATGCGAAACAGCGGGGTGGCGTTTCATGACCCGCACCATGCCCGCCCCTCGCAGAACCGCCAAATCCGGCGTTGTCCAAATCCGGAATCAAAATTGCCGGATCCGGAATCAGATTTCGCCAATCATCATTGCGGTCAAAGACTTGCTTCCGGCGAAAAAGGCCGCGGAAACGCTGGCTTCGTGGCTCGATGAGCCGCTTGGCACCTGCCAAAAGCTGTTGTGCGGCGTGCGCGCGCCAAGCGGGCCCATCCTGGAAAAGCTGCTGTGCGATGAACGGCTCGGCAAGAGCGTGCTGTTCGCGCTCGGCGAAGCCCGCAAGGTCGCATGGATCGAGGACGTGCAGAGCCTCGACCGCCTCAACGACATGGAACGCGAAGCCCGCGCCGCGCTGAAGCGGGTCGAGCGGCAACGTCGCGCGCAGCTGGAGCCCACGCGATGAGGATACGCGCGCTAGTGCTTTGGCTTGCTGACCTGCTGCACGTGACCGCGGCAATCCTCCAGCAGGTCGCGAAACGGCTGCGCGGCGGTTCTGTATTCCTCTCCAGCAATTCCCTCTTCAAGGTCTTGGGCAAGCTTGAGCAGGCTGAGCCCGATCGACGCCTCGATCGTGTCGAGGGCACGCTTGGCGGATGCTGGATCGATTGCCCCGAAGCTGGTGGCCAGGTCGCGGAACGCTATGCGCAGCAAAGCGAACGACCATTGCGTCCGCGCGAGGATGTGATCGGGGTCGCTCATGTCTATCGTCGGCATTTGGAACGGCTGGAGCGCGAAGAGATCGCCCTGCGTTCGAGGCTGATGAAAACGGATCAGACGATATCCGGCCCGCGAATGCAACAGATCAGGGGATCTCTATGAGCGCGCTCGCCACAAGCATTTTGATCGCCTTGCTGCTGACCGCATCGCTGACGCTTTTGGCGGCGGTGGTTGGCATTCTCTTCATGCCGCGGCCCGACCGGCAGGGCGACGCCTTTCTCGATCAACCTTTTCGCCAACCTTGGGCCGCGACGCGTTGTGGCAACGAGGATCTGCGCAACTGCGTTTCGCCGGTGCCCTCCGGTGAGGCGCGGCCGGCGGCTGGCCGGATGTACGCCATGCCGCCGGCCGCGACGGTTCGCCGGTTGCCGCGCTTTTTCGGGAGGGGCCTGTGAGCGACCGCATCGCACTTGCCGATCGCCGGCACGCGGAGTCCTTTCTGTTTAATTACGAAGGCCACGCCCTGCACATCACCGTGGGCTGCGATCCGCTTGAGCTGATCCAGACCGGCGTCGCGCATCCGATCGAGGTGTTCGTCCGGGCCACCAAATCGGATTCCGGCCTGGATGCGCTGTGCGAGGACATCGGCATTCATTATTCGATGCTGCTGCAATACGGCGCGACGCCGCAGGAGATCGGCCACGCGCTGCGGCGCAACCCCAACGGCTCGCGGGCCAGCCTGGTCGGCGCGCTGGCCGACCGCATCGCGGCGTTCCGTTTCGGCGAGGCCAGCACATGAGCCGGCTCGCCGAGGACATCGCGCGGCTCGAGGTCGCCGCCAGGGCGGCGGCGATCGTCCTGAAGCCGGGCGCCGGCGTCGTGTCGATCGAAACACTGTCGGCGCTGCTCTCCGAGATGGAGACGCGTGCCCAGGTGCTGCGCGAATACAGGCTGATCGACGTCGAGGCCTGCTGGATGCTGCAGGCGGTGCATCAGCTGAAGCTTCACCACGAGGACGGCGACGCAGCGCGCTGCGAGCGCTTCCAGAAGCTCGGCGAATTCCTGCTGGCCGCGATCGAGACCGATCTGGCCAATGCGCGCAAGAGCCTGGAGACGATGCGATGACCGGGGTCAACAAGGCGATCGTGGTCGGTCATCTCGGCGCGGCGCCGGAAGTCCGCCGCACGCAGACGGGCGCGCCGGTCGTGTCCTTCAGCGTGGCCACGGGCGAAGCCTGGCGCGACAAGGCGACGGGCGAGCGGCGCGAGCGCACCGACTGGCATCGCATCGTCGTTTTCAACGAGGCGCTGTGCAAGGTCGCCGAGCAGTACCTGAAGAAAGGCTCCAAGGTCTACGTCGAAGGCAAGATGCAGACCCGCGAGTACACGCCCGACGACGGCAAGAAACGCTGGACCACCGAGGTGGTGCTGACCGGCTTCAACGCGCGCCTGGTGCTGCTCGACAAGCTGCCGAGCGATCGGCCGCCGCCGGCGAGCGAAAGCGATTTCGGCCCGCAGGCGCCGGGCCCGGGCGGGCCGATCGGAGACGATGACGACATTCCGTTTTGATCATGAGTTCTTAGCCGCGGATGGGCGCCGGCAAGTGAGGGCTTGAGGCTTCGGCCGAACCGGCGGCCAGACGGCGAAGTGGGGAGGGGGATTTCGATGACGCGGCGCGCTACTAAGACTGAAATTGTTGATCATCCGGCGCACTACAATTCTCATCCGTCCGGCATCGAGTGCATCAGTGTCACCGAGCATATGAACTTCAACCTCGGTAACGCCGTGAAATACATCTGGCGCGCCGATTTGAAGTCCAGCGACCCGATCGTCGATCTCGAAAAAGCGCGTTGGTATGTCGAACGTGAGATCAGCCGCCTCAAAAAGGCGCGGGGCGCTTGATCGATGCCGCGCGAGGCCCAATTCACCCTGATGCGCGCCAGCGGCAAGGTCGTGCCGCTCGAAGGCGGTGATGCGCTGGAATTCCACCCGCTGTGCATGGCCTTTCCGGAGTTGCCCGACGACGAGATGGCGGCGCTCAGTGCCGACATCAAGGCGAACGGCGTGCGCGACGCCGGCTGGCTCTATGAAGGCATGATCATCGAGGGCCGGCACCGCACGCTGGCGGCGCGCGCCTGCGGCCGGACCATGCTGTACCGCGAATATGTCGGCAACGACCCGGTCGGCTTCGTCATTTCCGCCAACATGCGGCGCCGGCATTTGTCAGTGGTGCAGCGGGCGATGGTGCTGGTGACGCTGGAAGAGTACCAGCACGGCGGCAAGCGGCGCGATCTGCCGCGCAAGATGCTGTCGCGATCGGAGCTGGCGGAAATCGGCCAGGTTTCGCGCGGCACGCTGACCCGCGCCGCGGCCGTGCGCGATTATGGCGCCCCCGAGCTGCAGGCGCTGGCCGCGCAGGGCAAGGTGTCGATGCACGATGCCGCGACGGTGGCACGCGAGACGCCGGCCGAGTCGCAGGCCGAGATCGTGGCGCGCGGCGAAAGGGAGATCATCAAGGCGGCCAAGGTGATCCGCACCCGGATCAACAACGAGCGGCGCCAGGCCAAGATCGAGCGGCACATCGCGGCTGCCCGGAACAACAAGCCGCTGCACTTCGATCGGCAGTTCGTCATCGCCAGCGCCGACCCGCCCTGGCGCTACGAGCGTCCGCTGGTCGGCGACAGCGACCGCTCGATCGAGAACCATTACGAGACCATGCCGTTTGCCGACATCGAGGCGATGCCGGTGCACCGCTACATGGCGGAGGCCTCTGCGATCATCCTGCACATCCCGCAGCCGCTGCAGCTGTGCGAGACGCCGGACGGGCTGTGCTATCCGAACCAGCTCGGCCGCGCCTGGGGCGACCCGGATTGGCGTGACCCTGACAAGTGCGACCCCTCGAAATGGTTCATCCCGCGCGCGATGGCGGTCTGGGAAAAGCGCTCGGTCGCCGACATCGCGGCCGGCAGCGGGCCGCTGGGCATGGGCAGCTATTGGCGCACCGACCACGAATGTATCGTGATCATGACGCGCGGCGGCCTGGCCACGCCCGACTACAAGCCGCGCTCGGTCTACCACATCCGCTCGCGCGGCGAGCTGGAGCACTCCGAAAAGCCGGCCGAGATCTATGCCGACATCGTGAAGATGTATCCGGAATACGCCGCGGCAGGCCTGCTGCTGGCGCTGTTCGAGCGCAGCGAGCGGCCCGGGTTTGTGGTGTGGGGAAATGAGGCGCCCGACGCCGCGCAAAGCGCGGTCGTCACAGCGACCGATGCGGCGTCTTCGCCGTCATCGGCGCGAGCAACGGAGGAGGCGGCATGATCACGTCGATCAATCCCGGCGCACACATCATTTTTGCTTGTAGACGTTGCGATGCAGCCAAGCTGAGGTCAGCTCCCAACTTAGTCTTCCATCTCCGCGGTAGTAAATGCCCGCAACCTCGAGCAGATCGGGGTTATGTGTTCGTACTGCTGAACCAAACTCCTGGCGCGCTCGGGAGCTTCTTCCCCCGCAGTCAAGGTGATCGGCGCGCTATTCATGCCTTCCATTATACTGTCAATGTTGCGGATAAGAATGCGCAGGTTTGCAACGTCGATAGCAACCGCGCGTGGAAAAGCATCCAGAGCCGCCCAAGCCTCAGCGAGTTCTTCGCGGCCACTAACAAGTTTGAGAGAGCTCAGCTTTATCGACTTAGTTCCTTCCGTGGGCGCCGCCTTCAATCGCTGCACGCGTCGCTCGGCGTCCTGCTGAAGCAAAAAAACGCCATGGCGGAGCCGAAGATACAAGCCTCGTCGCTGTCTCAATGCGGCCGTCTCGTGAATTCGTTCGTCGAGAGCGACTTTCGCCATCGCTGCTTGGAAGGTCAGTGTTGCACCTCGATACACGAACGCAGCGCCGCCAAACGCGATGATTGCAGCGATGAGCGGCTGCCAATCTCTAAGCGTAAAGCCTTTGGGGTCAATACTGATCGCGACAACCAGGATAGTAGAGAAAACGAGCAAACTAAAAGCCAACAATCCGTACTTCTGGTGCATGCGGTGCTGCTGAATGATCTGGGTCAAACATCCCATGGTAGCAGACAGCCGATTGGCGTGAATAGGCTGAATCGCGTTCGTCGAATCGAGGTCTTCCAGAGTACGCAGCCAGACGCGCCCCTCCGGACGGAGTTCCCATGACTGGGGACATCGTCACCTTTCACGCGCATCGCGGGCTCTACTATGCCTTCATCGGCGTGCACATGGTCGGCCTTGCGGCCGAGGACGGCCGATGGCTGTTCGCGCTCGATGGCGACGCCACCTGGCGGCGCAGTGTCGGGGACGTCGCCAACGCCAAGGCGGCGATCACGCGCGAGGCGCGGAACTGGTACGACGCCGCGCACCAGCCGCTGGCGGAGGGCCAGGCCGAACGGCTGTGCGGCACGCCGGCAAGGCTGCTGCGGCCGCGCAAGGAATTGCGCATCAAGGAAATCGACCCTGAAGCCATCGCGCTGCGCATCAAGCGCGACGGCGTGCTCTACACCTATGTGATGCCGCCCGTGGTCGACGGCATCGAAGCGCCGCCCGCCACGGTCAATCAGATCCGGGCCTATTTCGTCGGCGCGGCCGATGTCGCCGAGGCCAAGTGCCGCGCCAACCCGGCCGACCGGCTGGCCGAGCACGAGTTCACCATCTTTACCGGCGTCGTGCGGTTGGTCGATTCCATCCGGGCCTCGACCCTCATTCGCGACGAGCTGGCGCGCATCGCGGCCGAGCGCGCTCGGGCGGCACAGGCCTCGGAGCCGGATCGGGACGGCGACGAAGAGACACGAGTCGACTCCAGTGACGATATTGATCAAGCGAGCGCCGTCTAAATGAACATGTCGGATGCCGCGATCGACGACCTCAAGATCCGCATGCCCGTACACCAGGTCGCGGCAAAGTGGGTGAAGCTGCGCAAATCCGGTTCGGCCTGGGTGGGGCCGTGCCCGCTGTGCTCGCGCGACACCACCAAAAAAACCGCGACCAAGTTCAAGGCCACCGCCGACCGCTGGATGTGTGCGGCCTGCGTCGACGGCGGTGATGTGATCGAGCTGGTGCGCAAGGTCGAAGGCAAGGGCTTCGTCGAGGCCGTGGAATGGCTCGGCGGCGTGCAGGAAATAGACCAGGCCGAGGCCGAGCGGCGCAAGGCCGAGCGCGAGGCCAAGGAGGCCGAGCAGGAGCGGGTGTCCGCGCAATATCGCGAGCGCGAGCGCGGCACCATCTATGAGACCTGGAAGCGCGGGCTTAAGCGCGAGCAGCTCGTTGGCTCCAGCGTCGCCGATTATCTCGAGCTGCGCGGGCTTGCGGGCGCGCCGTGGGGTGCCCTGCGCTGCATCGAGGCGATGCCGTATTACGACGGCGGCAAGAAAGACGCCTCGGTGTTGCATCGCGGGCCGGCGATGCTGGCGGCGTTCCAGAAGCCGCAAGAGATGAGCGGCGATGTACGGGTGCGGTTTTTTTCCGGCCTGCACATCACCTATCTCGACCCGCGCCAGGCCAACGGCAAGCTGAAGCTGCCGACCGGCGAGGACGATGACGATCGCCCGGCCAAGAAAATGCGCGGCTCGAAATCGGGCGGGCTGATCGTTTTGCACGAGCCTCCGACCGACGAGCCCGTGACCCGCGTCTTCATCGGCGAAGGCATCGAAACCGTGCTGTCGGTGTGGTGTGCGCTGCATGCCGCCGGGCGGTTGGAGGCCGGCGATGCGTTCTATGCCGCCGGCGATCTCGGCAACATGGGCGGCCAGGCGCGTGAGAGCGTGCCGCACCCGATCCTGAAGAATGCGGCCGGACGTACCAAGCGCGTGCCCGGTGCTTGGCCGGCGCCGGACTCACCCTCGATCGCGCTGCCGGCGACGGCTATGAGGGTGGTCATTCTCGGGGATGGCGACAGCGATCCCTTCACCACGCGCTGCGCCCTGGCGCGGGCCTCCATCCGCTTTGCGGCACTGGGACGCGAGGTGGTGGTGGCCATGGCGCCCGAGGGGGCGGACTTCAACGATATCTGGCGCCACGGCCGCGACGCGGCGGCCGTGTGTGCGTTGATTGACGCGGCCGGGCCGCTGACACCGGAGGCCGTGATGGGCACGCTGTCCGCGCCGCCGCGCCCCAGCGCGGCGAATAGCGCGGACCATGACGATGCCGGCGCCGAAGGCGACGTCAATGCGCCCTTCGCTTCTCCCGCCGACGACGGCGAGGAGTTCGACCCTCCCATGCTCGAGTCCGAGGACTCTTTTGCGTCCTTCGCCTCCGCGCCGCCGCCCCCACCCGGGGCAGGTGAATCGAAAAAACCCTCCCATCACGGGAGGCCTGGAAGCCGCAGCGCCAACCGCGCGCGGTGGGGCGGGCCGCCGCGCAAGTATGGCGATGGCGATGACGCGCTGAACCGCTGGCTGGCGTTCTTTCCGATGACCGAGCTCGGCCTGATCGAGCGGTTCGTGCAGCGGCAAAAGAACCGGCTGAAATTCTGCGATGCGATCGGCTGGCTGCTGTGGAACGGCAGCTGCTGGACCCGCACGGGAGCGCTGGGAGCCGCCGTTTCCGCCGGCCACGAGGTGGTGCGGGCGGTGCAGGCCGAAGCTGACAGCATCCGCGATACCGAATTTGACCAGATTATCGACATCAAGCCCGGCAAAAAGAAAGACGACGACCCGATCGAAATCCTGATGTCCGACCAGCTCGCGCTGTTCGGCCGGATTTCCGAGACCAAGGCCAAGATGACGCTGCACGACCACGCCGCGCCCTATCTTGCGGTCGAGGTCGACGAGCTGGACGCAGATCCGTTCTCGATCAACGTCATGAACGGCACGCTGGTGGTTCGGCGGGAGTGGGACCGGCCCTTGCCAATCGGCTGGACGCAGGTCAACGCCAACATCCGCCTGAAGCCGCACGATCAGGGCGACCTCATCACCAAGATGATGCCGGTCCGCTTCGATGCTGGTGCCGAGTGCCCGCGCTACGACGACTTCCTGTCCGTGGTGCAGCCGCATGGCGACATGCGCGACTTCCTCGATGATTGGAACGGCTATTCGCTGACCGGCGATGCCTCCGAGCAGAAGTTGGTGTTCCACTACGGCACCGGCAAAAACGGCAAATCGACCGAGCTCGCGATCCGGCTCTGGCTCTCGGGCGATTACGGCAAGTCGATCCCGATCGAGACTTTCATCAGCGAAGGCCGTGCCCGGTCGGCCGGCCAGGCCACGCCCGACCTCGCCATGCTGCGCAAGGTGCGCGCGCTGGTCACCGGCGAGCCCGAAAAGGGCTGGAAGCTGAACGAGGCGCTGATTAAGCTCTTGACCGGCGGCGACGAGGTGCCGGTGCGCGAGCTGCATCGCAGCTATTTCATGCTGAAGCCGGAATTCAAGCTGTCGATTGGCGGCAACTTCAAGCCGAACATTTCCGGCGGAGAGGCCGAAAGCGGCATCTGGCGGCGCGTGGTGCTGATGCCGTGGAACGTGAAGATCACCAAGGAACAGCGCGACCCTCATCTGATCGACAAGCTGAAGCGCGAGGGCAGCGGCATTCTCAACCGCTGGCTCGCCGGCCTCGCCCGCTGGATGCAGCGCAAGGGCCTCGTGATGCCGGACGAAATCACCCAGGCGACCGAGAAATTCCGCGTCGAGAGCGACCCGCTCGGCCGCTTCCTGGTCGAATGCACGCAGCCCGAAGAGGGCTCTTCGATCCAATCGACCTCGCTCTACCAGCTGTTCCAGGCCTGGTGCAAATACGGCGGCGACAAGGAATGGACGTCGACCGGCTTCGGCAAGGCGATGAACGAGCGCGGCTTCGAAAAGGTGAAACGATCCAATCACTATTGGGACGGGCTGAAGGCGATCAAGAGCATCAGCGATTTTGTCGATCATACCGGCGCGCCGCTGACGCGCGCGGCGCCGAGCGAGGCCACGGGCGCCGATGATGGGCCGCCGCCGTCAGTGCCATGGAGTGATGACGATGACGTTCCGGTGTGAGTGAGCGGCGTGCGGCCCCGCCACGGGAGGGTTTGGCTCCCGTTACGGGAGGGTTTGCGGGAGGGTTAAGTCGTTGAGTTCGTTGGCTGCGGGAGGGTTGGGAGGGTTTTGCGCATGTTTTGTGTCCTGTGCGTGTGCGCCTGCGCGTGCGCACACGAGTTCAATATGCGCAAAACCCTCCCAACCCTCCCGTGAATTTTGCTCAAGCGTAAATCTCACTTGAAACACATGAACTTAATCAGCGGGAGCGTTTGGTTTTTGGCGGCGGGAAACCCTCCCGCAAGCCTCCCATCCCCTCCCGTTGCGGAAAAAGCGATCTGAAGGAAAGGGAAAGTCTCCATGTCGCGGCAGATGATCGAAATCGAACCGGGCACCGAGAGCTGGGACGCGTGGATCGAATATCATCGGGGCACCAAGGCCGAACTGGTGATGGTGAACTGCCGGCACAATGCGCGGCCTTTCTATGCGTGGTCGGCGATGCCGCCCGAGCGTGTGAAGCATGATCAAATCTTGTCCGGCAACATCGTGGTCGACTCTGCGGGCACGGCGACGTTGCCGGCGAGGCGCGTGGTCGCCGATGGCGAGGTCGAGGCTATCGCGGATCGATTGTTGGCCAAGGCCGAGCGTGATGAAGCCGAGGCCGCGGCGATGGAAGAGCGGCAAGACGACCAGGCCAAGCTCACGCTGCTGTTCGAAAAGGCGGCACAGGCCGTGCAGTCCGGCAACAAGCCGAAGCTGAAGGATCTACCCGACATCGGCATGACCATGATCGAAGATCCCATGGAGGTGCAGCAGGGCCGCAAGCCGAAGCCGCGGCGGGCGAAGCTTGTGAACCTGCGCGACGACCCGATCGGACAGATGGCGAAGCGGAAGCAGATCGTGGCCGAGCAGCTCGAAGCGGCGCGCAAGTGGCAGGCGCTGCATGACACCGCTGCCAGCATTGGCGGATCACGCGGCATCGACCCCTCGGCGATGAAGGTCGATGGCGGCCGATTCGGCGAGCCCATCAACGACGTGCAGATGTATGCGATCAAAAAGCTGCAGGATGTGGACGGTGTGCTCGGCGCGGTCGGGGCGTCGATCGTGCGTCGCGTGCTCGGGGAGCGCATGACCGTGAGTCAGGTGGCGGCGATGATGAACAAGGCGAGCGAGCAGGGCCAGCGGCATACCGGCGACCGGTTGCGTGAGTGTCTGGATACGCTGGTGGTGGTGATGGGCGTCGAGGTCGAAGGCAAGGTAGTGCGTGCGCCGCGCGATGCAGCGTCCGACCTGTCGCGCTATGCCGACAATCCCCTGCTGTACCAGGCCGTGCACGCGGCGCGCAGTAAGATCGTTTGACATGCCGTACCCTTCAAGGGCAGTTTTTCATCACGCTCGAATCGCGCCCCGATGGGACTCACCCCACCGGGGCGCGCGCCGTTTGAAGCATCGCCATCTTCAGTTCGGGAACTTCAAGGGATCACGTGATCCCTTGACTTGGGCGATACCCCGCCAGCGCATGAGGCTCGCCCCCTTCACGGGTCCTTCCCCGCCTAAAATCCCGCACGGGCAGCTTCGCCGCGCGGTTTCGCTAGCGGAATCATCGAAAAAGTAGGTTGACGCGGTTGACGCCGCGTTGTCGGGCGGTTGACACGCGGTATCCATGGCCAAAGCACGCAAGAACAAGCCCGCGCTGCCCCTACCGGCCTTGCGTGTCGCGCCGGACGCCTGGGCGGCCTACACGACCGAACCGTTTCCCGTCGCAAGCCTGGTGCCCTACGCCCGCAATGCGCGCACGCACTCGCCGAAGCAGGTTCGGGAGATTGCCGGGCTCATTGCCAAGTTCGGTTGGACCTCGCCGGTGCTGATGGCGGAAGACGGCGGCATCATCGCCGGCCATGGTCGGGTGATGGCGGCCAACCTGCTCGGCATCGCCGAGGTGCCGGTGATTGTGGCGCGCGGCTGGTCGGAAGCCGACAAGCGCGCCTACATCATCGCCGACAACAAGGTCGCCGAGAACGCCGGTTGGGACAAGGAGCTGCTCGCTATCGAAATGGCCGCGCTGGCCAGCATGCCGGAATTCGACGGCACGCTCGCCGAGCTTGGCTTCAGCGATGCCGAGCTAACAAGGCTGTTGCCTGAAGTCGCACGGGAGGGTCACGCCGACCCGGACGCCGACGCGGGGCCGACGCCCGACGCCGCCATCGTCTCGCGGCCCGGCGACATCTGGCTGCTCGACGGTCACCGCATCATGTGCGGCGACAGCACAGCTGCGGATCAGGTTGCCGCGCTGCTCGCCGGCAACGTTCCGCACTTGATGGTCACCGACCCGCCGTATGGCGTCGACTATGATCCTAACTGGCGAAACGATGCGGCCGGCCTGGGCGGCGCGCTCGCCTCGATGGGCGCGCGCGCAACCGGGCAGGTGGAGAACGATCACAGAGCCGATTGGACCGAAACGTGGGAATTATTCCCGGGCGAGGTCGCTTATGTCTGGCACGGCGCGTTGCACGGCAGCACGGTGCAAGCCTCGCTCGAACGCGCCGGTTTCGAGATCCGCTCACAGATCATTTGGGGCAAGTCCAAGTTCGTGATCGGGCGCGGCCACTACCATTGGCAGCATGAGCCGTGCTGGTATGCCGTGCGCAAGGGCGGCACGGGGCACTGGCAAGGCTCGCGCTCCGAGACGACGCTGTGGGACATCGAGCATCGCAAGAGCGACACCGGTCACGGCACGCAAAAGCCGATCGAGTGCATGCTTCGCCCGATCAAGAACAATTCGAAGCCTGGCGATTATGTCTATGAGCCGTTCTCCGGCTCCGGCACCACCATCATCGCGGGCGAAATGCTCGGCCGGCACGTGCTCGCCATGGAAGTGAACCCGGCCTACGTCGACGTTGCGGTGCGCCGATGGGAGGGTTTCACCAAAAAAATTGCGGTCCTCGCCGCCGGCGAGAGGGCGTGGGGCGAGGTGGCGGCGGAACGGCGGGCGGCTTGAGTAGGCCATGCTGCAGCGTGTGGTGGACGCGGCGCCGTTCCGGCGGCTGACGTTATGCGAACGGCGTGAGATCTACTGCCTCGTCGATCCTGAAGATTACGATTGGGCGTTGGCATGGGGCTGGAACATCGGCTGGCACGCCAAGACCAAATGGAAGTTCTACGCCAAGCGTAACGAAGGGGTGCAGCGGCTGACGGTCTATCTGCACCGCGAGATCCTGAAGCGCGCGACCGGCTGCACCATCGACTTCGCTGCTGCTCATCACGGCCATCACATCAACGGCCAGAGCCTCGACGATCGGCGCGCCAATCTGCAGTGGTTGCCACCGAAAGAGAATTCCGCGATCAGGGAGCGCCGTGAAGACATTCCGACCCTCGAAAGCATTGAGGCCCGCCTCATGCGCGAGGCGGGCCTTGATGGTAGCGCGTGTCCGTTCTAGCGGGAAGCTTACGCAGCCTCTTCGACCGGCAGCTCCAGCTGCTTGCTCTTGACGATGGCGTAGTGCGACAGCCCGTCCTCGCGGCGGCGGACGATCTCCTCGCCCTTGGTCAGCAGCTTGGACACGTCGACCGAGATGCGGGCGCGGGCGGAATGAGGTTTCCAGCCGGTGGCGGCGACGACCTCGGTGATGCTGGCGCCCTGGGGCCGGCGCAGCAGCTCGGCCACGGCGATAAACTTCAGGCCGCCGCGGGAGGCCGCTTTGGGTGACTTCGCCTTGGCCGGGGCAGGGGACGGTTTGCCGAAGCTGCGAATGAAGTCGGTATTGTCGTTGAACTTCTCCGGCTTCGTAGCGGCAGCCTTGGTAGCCTTCGGCGCGGCGGCTTTCTTCGCGGCCTTCGGTTTCACTGCTGCCTTCGTCGGCTTCGGCTCGGGCGTGGTCGGGAAGCGATACAGCGTCTTGCCGGCCTTGACGAAGCCCGCGACCTTGGCAGGGTCAATGCCGGCCTTGCGGGCCGCACGGCGGGCGTTGGATCTGACGGTGAAGTCCTGGCTCCAGCTGGTCATGGTGGGGTTTGCTCCGGTTTTGCCGCATCCGGCGATGATCGCCTAGATCGCGTGCGACAATGATTGAACGTTTTAGTTGTGTCGTCGAGCGGGATCGTGGATCATTTTGTTGCTCTTTTCCGGCCGCGCGATTCCGAAAGTGATCCGGCTTCGCCTGAAGGTTCGCCATGGAGCTGATGACGCAGGCCGATTATGCCCGGCACCGCGGCGTGTCGCGCCAGGCCATCAGCAAGGCGGTCGGCGCCGGCAAGATCGTGCTGCGCGAAGAGGGCGGCAAAAAGGGAATTGATCCGGCCGAGGCCGACCGCGCGCTTGGCATGAACGTGCAGCGCGTGCTGGCCGATGCGCCGGATGACGCCCAGTCGAACGGATACGGCGGCGCCGGTCGCGAGACGCAGCAAGCCACCGGGCTCACGCGGGCGCGCACGGCGACCGAGGTCTACAAGGCTCGCCTGGCCGAGCTGGAATACAACGAGCGGCTCGGCAAGCTGCGCCCGTTGGAGCAGACGGAAGCCGCGGCAGCGCAGTGCATGGAAGTGGTGCTGCGTGCCTTCACTGGCGTCGTCGGTCGGGCCGAGGAGCTGACCGCGCGCGCGACCAAGGATGGTGTGCCGGGCATGCGTGCCGCGCTGCGCGACGTGGTGCGCGACCTCCGCAAGGTTGCGGCGCGGGAATTCGAAAAGCTGGCTGCGCGCGAGGCGCCTGAGTCCGGCGGTTTATCGCGCGGCGCAGAGGCAGGCGATTCCTAGCGAGAGTGAGGCGACAAAATGACACACCTGCTCGCCACACGCCTTTGGTCCCAACCACAAGTTAAAATTGTATCAATGTCTGGTTGTTTTCCTTTTTATGGAGTCCAATGATGTTGAGAGTCCTTTTCCTCAGTTTCGCGATGATCGCCGCAGCTGGCTCCGCTCAAGCTCAAGAGTACTGCGTCGACAAGTACGACGCAGCGATTACGCAGGTGAACGCTGAGCTGGGCGGCTTGGTCAAACGGCAATCTGCCATCGACAAGCGTTTGGCTGAAATCTTGATCAGAGCGGGCGATATCGCGTCCGAGATCGCGGCGGCCGCGAGTAAAGTGCCGCCGGACACCGCAAAAATTCAGCAGCTTTCCGGCGAACTCAGCAACTTAAAGCGCGAGAAGACCGATCTCGAAGCCGAGGGCTTCCGAAACCAAGATCGCGTCGTGGCGCTCAAGGGTGTCATACCCGTGGACCTGCAAGGAAAGTTGCGTGGTTGTGTGGAAGCCACGCAGGGTGCCAACAAACTCGTGAATCTGACGATTCAGATCCTTGCAATTCTCTCAACAGGCGGTGCCAGCCTCTCTCTTCCTCCAAAAAGCCTGTACGTTGATATGTCGGCAGTCCTGAACGGCTATCCTACCGGCGGTCCGCATTCGGTGATCAACGAGGCCCGGGAGTCTGCATTGAATGCGATTGGCGCGGGCGGCGAAAACAACGACCTCGGCAGGGCCGTTCGCGATCCCGGCAGAGTAATAAGGTGCGCGTTCCTCGGCTGCTGAGCGGTAACAGTTCAAGGTGAACGACGTGATTTCCTGTCCGGGCGTTCCCCCCGGGGGCAGGAGGTACTCGGCCGCGCTGATCGCGATACGAAGTGCGAGTTACCCGTGAACATCCAGTTCCCCGCGCCGACCGTCACGCAGATCGTGGCGGGCATCGGCGCGGACATCTTCGATCCCGGCGAGGACATCACGCCGGCCGAATGGGCGGCCAAGAACCTGGTGGTGCCTGACGGGCCGCGTGCCGGCGAGCTGTTCTCGACCGAGCTGGCGCCGTATCTGGTCGAGCCGCTGAATTTCTTTGCGGACGCGTGTCCCGACAACAAGGATGTGGTGCGCAAGTCGAAGCAGACCGGCTTCACGACGCTGGCGGTTGCTGCCTGCGGCTACACGGCCGCGGTCGAGCCCTGTGACGTGTTCCTGATCGAGCCGACGCAGGAAAACCTCGCGGACTTCGTCGGCGAGAAGCTGCAGCGCGCGATCGAGGGGTCGCCGGTGCTGCAAAAGAAGATCCACGCGCAGACGTCGCGCTCCGGCAAGGGCTCAACCACCTATTCGAAGCGCTATACCGGCGGCTCGCTGCTGATGGGCATTGCGACGTCGACGGCGGACCTGCGCGGCAAGACCCGTAAGAAGGTCATCCGGGACGAGGCCAGCGAATATCCGGATGATCTCGGCAAGCAGGGCTCGCCGCATGACATGATCACCGGCGCCTATGAATCCTTTCTCGCCAATGGCGATTACAAGGATCTGTCGATTTCGACGCCGGTCGAAAAAGGCGCGTGCTACATCGACCGCGAATTCGAGGCCGGCGACCGGCGTTACTGGCATGTGCGCTGCCCGAACTGCTGCAAGGCTTCGTTGGCCGAGATCAAGGCGACCGCAGCCGCGGCGGCGCCGGACAACGTCACCGAGGCGCTGCTGAAGATCGGCGTGTTCTACTTCACCGGTCATCCCGACCGGTTCTGCTACAACAAGACGTTTCCCTACGAGGCGCATTACGTTCCCGCATGCTGCGGCGTCGTGATCGAATCCTGGCAGCGCAACGAGCTCGTGCGTGCCGGCATCGGCCGCAACGAGCGCGGCGAGGTCGAGGGATGGATCCCGACGGCGCCGGCTCCGGGCAAGCATCGCTCCCGGCACTTCGACGCGCTGTCCTCGCCGTTCGTGCCGTGGGACGTGATCGCCAAGCGCATCATCGAGGCGGGATCGGATCCGGCCAAGCTGAAGACGCTGAACAATCTGACCTTCGGCCTGGCCTACGACATGCGCGGCGAGGCGCCGGACCACGAAACGCTGATGGCGCGGCGGGTCGAAGCGAAGCTCGGCCGCATCCCGCCCGGCTTCCTGCTGCTGACCATCGCCGCCGACGTGCAGAAGCGCGGCATCTATGTCGAGGTTTTAGCGCACGCGCCGGATCAGCAAAGCTGGCCGATCTATATCGACTATCTCGACGGTCCGACGACGGATGTCGACGACGGCGCCTTCGTGGCGCTTACGGAGTTATATCGTCGCGAATGGCCGGACTCCTATGGCAATCGCTGGCGCTGGGATGAATTCGTTATCGATGCGAACTATCACACTGACGCGGTCTATGAATGGACGCGGCGGCATCCCGGCACGAAGGCGGTCAAGGGCGAAAAGGGTTGGCGGCGTGTGCCGCTCGGCGTCGCGACTGACCAGGACGTCGATTACAAGGGCAAGAAGATCAAGGGCGGTGCCAAGCTGCGCCTCGTGGGCACCTGGGACCTGAAGTCGAAGTTCTACGAGTATCTGGCGCGACAGCCGGTCGTGGAAGGCTCCAGCGTGGTCTATCCGCCCGGCTATTGTCACTTCGCCAACTATTTGGACGAAGATTATTTCAAGCAGCTCACGTCGGAATATCTCGACGACGAAATCGTCAAGGGGCGGACCCAGAAGATCTGGAAGCAGCAGGGCGGCAACGCACCGAACCACTACTTTGACTGTCGCGTCTACAACATGGCTGCGGCTGATGCGTATTTTTCGGCGTTCACGTCCGACGATTGGGCCAACCGCGCCAAGGAGCGCGGCATTCCGGCCGACCTTCGCACGCCGGACCTGTTCGCGCCCAAGCCGTTCCAGGCCGTGGCGCTGAAGCCGGTCGAGGATGCCGGCGAGGCACCACCCGTGGCGGCCGACCACGACCCCTATGCCGCGCTGGCGGATCTGAATCGCGGCCTGTGAGGACATCGACATGGCGACGATGACGCTCGATCAGAAGATCGCGGCGGCGCAAGACGCGCTGCAAAAGCTCATGACCGGCAGCCTGCGCCAGGAAGTGCAGTACCCGGAAGGCCGCGTCGTCTATGCGGCAACCGACATCGACAAGCTGCGCGGCTACATCGCAGGACTGCAGGCCGAGGCCGCCGGCGGCTCGGCGCGCGGTGCCATCGGAGTGCAGTTCTGATGCAAGTCTCTCCGATCATGCGTTGGACCGGCAGCGGTCACGTGCACTGGTGCCCGGCGTGTGAGGATACCCATCCCCTGCCGAAGTCGTGGGCCTTCAACGGCGACGTCAACAAGCCGACGTTCAATCCCAGCTTCAGGCAGACCTTCGTTCACTTCGAAGGTGAGCCGGGAAGCGAGCAGGCGAAACGCACGCGCGAAGATCGCGTCTGTCACTACATCATCACCGACGGCCTGATCCAGTTCTGCTGCGACAGCTGGCACGGCCGCAGCGATATCGTGGCGATGCCGCCGCTCCCGGGCCATCTGCGCGACAGCTTCGCGCACGAAACGCAGGACTAGCCTCGCATGAACCGCAGGGCACGCCGCGCCGCGGCTCGCGCCGAAATGGCATCGATCCCGATTGCACAGGGCTTGGACGCGCGCGGATCGCAAATCCGCGACTCCGGCGCCTATGATTCCTCCTCGCCGAATTCGCAGGAGCTGGGCAACTATTGGCCGGCGCTGCACTCAGCGGATTCCGCCGTGCTGCCCGATCGCGCGCTGACCGTCGCGCGCACGCACGACCTCGTCCGAAACGACCCGACCGCGTCGGCCGCGGTCAACCGCCTGGTCGACATGCTGGTCGGCGCCTCGGTGCGCATGGCGTCGCGGCCGGATCCGGACGCGCTCGGCTTCGATCGCACCGACAAGGCGCAGCGCGCCATCGTGCGGCAGCTCGCGCGCAAGATGGACATGGAATTCCGCCTATTCCTGAGGGACCCGGCAAAGCGCTGCGACGCACAGCGGCGCCTGACCGGGCAGGGCCTGTTTCGTCTGGCCGCGCGAACCTACACGACGCTCAACGAGAGCTGCGCGGCGATGATGTGGAAGCCGGAGCCGTTCGCGCGCTACGCGACCTGCGTCATGATGATCGATCCGGAGCGGCTGTCGAACCCGAACGACATGCCGGACCTGAACAATCTGCGCGGCGGCATCGATTTCAGCGACGATGGCGAGCCGCTGGCCTACCACATCCGCGATGCCCATCCGGGCGATTATTTCCAGGTGCAGAAGGCGTTGAAATGGACGCGCGTCCCGCGGCAGACCGCGTGGGGCCGTCCGATGTTCATCCACGGTTTCGAGCCCGAGCGCGAAGGGCAGTCGCGGGCGATCTCGCCGTTTGCCTGCCTGGTGCCGCTGCTTCGGATGATCGCGCGCTATGCGCAGCTCGAGCTGAACAATGCCGCGGTAAACGCCATGATGGCGGCGTTCCTGACCTCGAACCTGCCGCCCGATGTCGCCGCGCAGCAGATGACGCCGCAGGCCGGCAGCACGATCGCAGACAAGCGCCTGGCGCACTACAGGATGAACCCGCCGCATGTCGGCGGCGTGCGCATTCCGGTGCTCGCGGTCGGCGACGAGATCAAGATGAACGACGCGTCGCGGCCGACGACGTCGTTCCCGCTGTTCCTGACCGCGTTCCTGCAGCGCGTCGCCTCGGCGCGCGGCATTTCCTACGAGCAGCTGTCGATGGACTGGTCCAAGACCAATTATTCATCGGCCCGCGCGGCGCTGAACGAAGTCTGGCGCACCATGACGCGATTGTTTGCGCAGTTCACCGAGCAGATGCTGGATCCAATTCGCTATTGCGTGATCGAGGAAGCATTTGACCGCGGCTATCTGGTCGCGCCCGATGGTGCGCCGGATTTCTGGTCTCTGCCGGCGGCGTATCTCAATGGCCGCTGGATCGGTCCCGGCCGCGGCTATGTCGATCCGACCAAGGAAGCCGAAGGCGCCAACATGCGCATCGACGGCCTGCTCTCGACACTGCAGGACGAGGTGGCCACGCAGGGCCTCGATCTGGAAGAGGTGCTCGACCAGGCGGAGTGGGAAGAGGAGGAGCTCAAGGCTCGCAACCTCACCCGCAAGTCGACCGCGCCGACCGCGCAGGGCAGCGACGCCGAAATTACCAACGATCAAACCAAGGCTGGGCCGGGCGGCGCTGCCGCCACTGCCGAGACGGGAGCCGACGCATGATCAAGTTTCCGCACATCGCCGCGCGGTTGTTCGATGCGCCGTTGATGATCGATGCCAGCAAGCTGGCCGCGATCGTCACCGGGCTGGGTGGCCGCATGGTCGACGGCGGCTTCACGCTCGCCGGCATTGACGCGATCAATCATGTTGCGTTCGAGAACGGCAGGCCATCGCAGCAACTCGGCGTCCTCAGCAACCGCCTCGGGCGCCGGCTCGCGGGCTATGACGATGGTGACGTGCTCGACATGGTCGACGGCGTTGCCGTGATCGGTGTCGAGGGCTCGCTGGTCTACAAGGGCGCGTGGGTCGGCAGTTTCTCCGGCGATACGTCCTACCAGGGCTTGCAGACGCAAATTGCGCGGGCGCGCATGTCCACCGCGATCAAGGCGGCCGTGTTCGAGGTCGATACGTTCGGTGGCGAGGCCTCGGGTTGCTTCGAGACGGTCGCGATGGCCGCGCTGCTGTCGGCCGAAAAGCCGACCCTCGCCATCCTGACCGACAACGCCTGCTCGGCCGGCTACGCGCTGGCTTCGGCTTGCCGCCAGATCGTGATGCCGGAGAACGGCTGCGTCGGCTCGATCGGCGCAGTCTCGGTTCATGCGGATTTCTCCAAGCAGCTGGAGCAGGAGGGCATCAAGGTCACCTTGATTGCCGCCGGCGCGCACAAGACCGATGGCAATCCTTTCGAGCCGCTGCCGGATGACGTTTTGGCGAAAGCGAAGGCGCGCAACGAAGCCCTGCGGCAGCGCTTCGCGACCGTCGTCGGCGACAATCGCGGCGCGCGCATGTCCAGGGACGCGGCGCTGGCGACCGAAGCGCAGACCTACAACGGCGCCGACGCGCTGCGTCTTGGATTGGTGGACGGGATCGTCGACAGCCCGGCCGAAGCCTTCAGCGTGTTTGTCGACGCCATCAACGGAAGGAAGTGATCAATGACGACCTTGCAGAAGACTGGTTTGGCGGCGGTGCTCGCTGCACTGACCGCGAAGCAGCCGGCCGCGGATACCATCTCGCGTGAGAACCACATGACGGCCGTGAATGCCGCGGCAACCGAGGCCTATGCTGCCGGCGAGACCGCCGGTAAGGCGGCGGCCCTGACCGATGGCGCCACGGCGGAGCGCACCCGCATCAAGGCCATCGTGGGCGGCGACAATGCCAAGGGCCGCGAGGGCCTCGCTGCACATTTCGCCTATGACACCGACATGAGCGTCGAGGCGGCCAACGCCGCGCTGGCGGCATCGCCGAAGGCCGAAGCGGGCAAGCCGACCGGCGCATCATCCCGTCTCGACGTGCTGATGCCCGGCAACACGCCGCAGATCAAGGAGCCGGGCGCCAGCACGGCCAGCGAGGCCGATGCGCTCGGCGCCTCGCTGGATGGCGCCGTGGATGCGCTGTCGAAGCAGCGTGGCCTGGTGGCACGCTGAAGCCAAGGCCGCGAGCCTTTCCTTTAACGACATGACCGGCCGCGTGCGCCATCCCGGCGCATGCGGATGCTCACCATCATCCTGAAAGGAATTCAGCCATGGTGCTGAAGACTCAGACTGTCATCCAGTCGGCGATCGAGACCGATGTTCTCAAATACGTGGTCGACGACGACTATTGCAAGGTGCAGGAAGTGCTGGCTGCCGGCAGCGGCTCCGACAACGTGGTCAAGATCGGCACCGTCATCGCACGCGTGCGCACCGCCACCATCGCGGTCGGCACCGTGGCGCAGGCCGGCACCGGCAACGGCGTGCTGACCAAGGCGACGCCGGCCTATGGCAACGACGCCATCGTGGGCAATTACAAGGTGATCTTCACCGAGGCGCGGACCAATTCCGGCGAGTTCGAGGTGTTCCGTCCGGACGGCACGCTCGATGGCCGCGGCGTGGTCGGCACGGCCTATACCGGCCAGGTCAAGTTCACCATCGCGGACGGCGCCACCGACTTCATCGCCGGCGACAACTTCACCCTGCCGGTGACCATCACGGGCGTGTCCTACAAATACTGGCCGCTCGATCTGAGCCAGACCGATGGCCGCCAGATCGCCCATGCGGTGTCGCTGTCGGAGCGGACCGCTCTCAACGGCGGCTCCGATCAGAACATCCTGACGTTGCGCCGCGGACCGTCCATCGTCGACTCCCGCTTCCTGCTCTGGCCGGCCGGCATCACCGCCGACCAGACCGCCGCCGCGCTCGAGCAGCTCGAGGCCCGCGGCATCGTCGGCCGCTCGTCGTAACCGTTCACCACCAGACCGACGGCGGGCCGGGTCGAAGCTCTGCCCGCCGATTCCCTCGTGCCTGATCATCTTCACCCGACGACGCCGGCTTGGCCTGGCGCGCTCAAACTCAAAGGGACTTGACCTCCATGGCCGACGAAATTGTCTTTCCGTTCACCGCGCTGCAGCTCTCGGGCTCCGTGAACCGCATCCCGAACAATTACGGTCTGCTCAATGCGATCAATCTGTTTCCGGCGCAGGGATCGATCTCGACCATTATTGAGATCGTCATCGAGGACGGCGCCATCCGCGTGCTGCCGGCCAAGGAGCGCGGCGCAGCAGCGACCCCGGGTGACCGCGGTAGCCGCAAGTCGGTCTTCATCGAGTGCCCGCACTTCCCGTCGCAGGATCTGATCACGCCGCGCGACCTGCAGAACATGGTCTCGATCGTGAACGGCTCCAAGGGCACGCGCACCATGTCCGACGAGATGGCCAAACGCCTGTTCAACATCCGCAACAAACACGCCATCACCCGCGAATGGCTGCGCATGGGTGCGTTGAAGGGCCTGGTGACGGACGGCAACGGCGACACGCTGGTCGATCTCTACGCGACCTTCGGCATCACCAAGGTGCAGGTCGATTTCGTGCTCGGCACCGCTGGCACCGACATCATCGACAAGTGCACCCAGCTGCGGACCTCGATCGCGGAAAACCTGAAGGGCGAGGTGATGACCAATGTCGAGGTCATCGTGTCGACCTCGTTCTTCAACAAGTTCGTGCAGCACGCCAAAGTCGAGAAGTTCTGGCTGAATTGGCAGGCAGCGGCCGCCCTGGCACAATCGACCTTCGCGCCGGGCACCGGACCGATCGACCGCACCGGTCAGCCGACCGCGCTCGGCCGAACCTTCGAGTTCCAGCAGATCACGTTCCGCGAATACAACGGCAAGGCGCCGATCGGCGCTGCTCGGACGGCGACGCCGTTCGTGCCGGTCGATTATGGCTACGCTTATCCGAACGGAACGATGGACACGTTCGAAACCTGGGATGCGCCGGCCAACGACATCCGCGCGGTCAACCAGCCCGGTCAGGAGATCTGGATTTCCCCGGAGATCCTGAAGCACGGCGAGGGCGTCGAGCTGAAGTCGCAGTCGAACCCGCTCGCCATCTGCAAGCGGCCGGAAGTGCTGGTCGAGGTCCTCACCTCGAACTAGCGGGGCGCGCGCAAGCGAGCGCTCCGCAACGCGACCGGGGCGAGCACCTTGCTCGTCCCCGGCGCGAGCCACACCCCGGGACCGTTCGACCAAGGGAAAAATTCAAGATGCCAACCCAAATTCTAGCGGTCGGAAACACCGCTCTGGACTCTTCCGATCAGGTCGTTGCATCCGGATCGACGCTGACCGTGGCGCTGAAGGATGCGGGCGGTCCGGACGTCGGCCCCACCGCGCGCGTCGATATCCTGCTCAAGGACGACGCCGGCCAGTATTTCACGGTCGATACGCTCGATTATCGCCGCCGCGCGCTGCAGATCGTCGCTGCCGGGACGTATCGGTTCAGCCGCGTGGCCAGCGCTGACGCTTGCGGAGTCTTCAGTGCTTAAGGCCACGCAGCCGATCATCCGTGGGCTGACACAGCCGCTGACGGCGGCGCTGTCGGAGTTCACTGACCTTGGGATACTGAACGCGCCCTATCTCGGCCAGGTCACCACGCGGGTGATGCTTCCGAACAGGTTCAGCTCGTCGTTAAAGTACGCAAACGGGCGGCGCGCTCATTTCGCGCGAGACGACATCGTGGCGCTTCAGGTGATTGTCCCGAATTTTTACATCAATGCCCCGGTCGGGGAGACTGGGACAGGCGGCGTTCTGACGACCTCGGTGAGCATCGAGTATCCGCTCGGTACCCGCACTCAGGTGCCGTTCGGGGGGGCGACGTATGGATCGGTGCCCGACAATTCGTATTTGATTTCGGACGTTCTCCCAATTGCGATCCCGAATGGGTCACTGCTCTATGCCTGGGAATTCTGGAACAACCCCGCCGGGTTCGCTTATGCAAGCTACAACTCGTCGCCAGCACCTTACCTGAGCGAAGCCTACGAGTATTCCGCCACTTCATTGTTAGATAAGACGCTGTCAGGAACGATCATCAAATCGGACGCGAACAATGTGAACGTGTTCGGTTGCTGCGGGATAATTGCCTATACGCGGCGCCCCTCGATTTATATCGGAGCCGGCGCAGATAGCAGAGCCTTCGGGTATGAGCACGCACCCAACAACCCGGATCTTGGCGAAATAGCCGACGCGGTCGGCGGAACGTTCGCGTATATGCTGCACGCAATCCCATCTGCAAAGGTCTCGATTTGGAACGCGTCGCACGCCAACCAGCTCGCGCTGTCCCAGTTCTGTTCTGACATCGTCCTTCAGGGTGGGATCAACGATATCAATTCGCCCGCCACCGCGGCAACGGTGCTGGCCGCCCGCGATACGGCGAGGGCTTACTTTCCCTCGTCCAAGCGGGTGCACGAGACCACGTTGCCTCCCCACACAGCGTCGTCGGATGGCTTTACGACCTTGGGAGGACAGACACTCGCGAGCACTGTCAACAATGCTCAGCGCGTAGCGTTTAACGATGCGGTGCGCGCGGGTCGCGCTGGCTATGCCGGTTACTTTGATATTGCGGATGCCGTCGAAAGTTCTCGAAATTCCGGACTATGGAACTGTCCGGTAGCTGGCGGAGGCACCGCGCCCGCCGTGCTAACATCTGGTCTTCACGAGTTGAAGGCCGGGAACGACCTAATCGCATCGTCCGGCGTGGTCAATCTCGGCGCGTTTCATCGGCCGTAAGCGTCTCAGGCACGGGCCTTCCCGAGAACAACCTCCCACGGAGGCGCATCGAACGAGGCACATAAGTGAACCACGGCGATATAGAACTCACAGCGCTTGCGGAATCCATACGGGACGATGTGCTCTTTGGTGAGGGGCTTTTTGTCATCGAGGTAGAAAATGCATCTGCCGATGCCTGCTCGTGGCGATCAGGCATTTCGGTTGTTGGCTGGTCACAGCTTTTGCTCGCAAAAGCTAGCGAGCATTTGCTTCATTCAGCAATTCCATTGTTGAATGCATCACTTGCTCATAGCCGTAATCATTGAGCTCAAAATGAGGAGCAGTTAACGCAGGTGGTGCCGGCCAAATCGTACGCAGATCAAGCCAAGGAGCCGGCTCGAATTGCGTTTCGGTTTCGGTATACAGTGACATGAAGAAAAGCTGGCCAAAAGCTGCAATAGTGATAGCACCCTTAGTTTTTTTGACGATTGAGCGCTGAGGCCCGAAGGCGACGGCTCGATGCCAAAACGAGCGTTGATTGTGGATCAAGAGGCCGCGACCGAGATAGAGACGCCAGTGATTGTCGGGAAGCTTGGTTTTGAAAAATCGGCGCCGCTCAGCTTCGCTCACCATCGCTGTGTCCGGGTCTGCATACTCTACCACGATGCTGAACATGGTGATCCAAGCTGCCAAATGCTCGATGGCAGAGGTAGTGAAAGCGTTAGCGGGCCACTTTCCCTCAAGCAGGCTTGTCAGAAGGGGCTTGTTTACGGTTTGCAGGTGGCTCATCCACCCGTTGTTACAGGTGCCACACACGCAGCGGAGTCTTTTGGAGGCAGTATCGCCGGGACGGGCTAGAGATCCCTTACTGCGTTGGGGATTGCTGGTGATGAATGGATCGGGAAACCTTACAATCTCGTGGTGACCAACCTTGCTATGGTTAGCTCGGGGAATGTAACCACGCATCCAATCGGGCCAGATATGTTCTTTGGTTAGGCCCGTACCGCCGCAGAAAATGCAGGATGATGCTGGTTTGCCCATGTTTCCTTCCTAAGGATCTTCCAAGGAGTCCTCAATACCATCTCTCACATCGCACGTGCAGTCCCTTCAAGGCTGCTGGCTCGGAAGATCGACGATGTCAGCCGTGAGCCGTCGACGTAAATCGTTGATCCTTTCGTAGAAGTTCACAATGTGGTTGTGTAGTTCCAGACCTGTCTTTCCAGCTGTTTCCTTTTCGAAGAAGCGGGCGACCACCAAGAGTATTTGGAAGCCGATATGTTCCTCTCGCGTTAGATAGGCGGCTTCGTCATAGCAGTTTTCAATGCGATCGATGGTCGCCAAATCGAATGCTAGCAGCCGCCGCTTCTGGTCGTCCGTCTGCGCACGCATCGCGGCTTCGAGCGCTTGTGTCACATCGTAGGTAGCCGCAAAGACCTTAAACGCCGCGGCGAGCCTAGCGACCCGGAGACGGTCACGACGTTCGTCCTGTAGGATGTGAAGCTGATCTTGCGCTGCGCGCATCTGACCAGAAGCAAAAATCGCAGCAGCGGCTGCTGCAATTAGCGCTGCGATCGGGGTGATTGCGTTGATCCACGGAAGAGCTTGATCAAATGTCATTGTAGGCTCCGACAAAACGTCGAGCCTAGATGATCGATAAAATTCGGTCCACTCCCTTCAGGGCAGGGCCACACTCCCGTCAAGTGAGGCGGCAGCGCTGATCCTGAGGAGTTGGGAGCAGCGCTACAGTTTCACCTGGCGAAGATGTAAAGCTGGCTTACGTTGCTTTGAGCGACGATGCTGATACCGCTAGCTTTGGGCATCGTGACGATGGCGCCAGTGTACCGAGGGCCGATGGGATGATCCTTGAAACCCCACCAGGTTTGCAGCGACAGGGACACGTCTCCGAGTTCTCCCGGGTTAGTGAGCCTGGCCTGAACATCGACCGCCGAAAACACGCCCGCGTCCTTTGGCGAGATCTCGTAGACCGACACTCCGGGCAAGACGCCGAACCCAGAGAGGGTATCGGGGCTCGTCAGAATAGTCCTGGGAGAGTCCAGCGAATTAGTCCGTCTGATTAGCAGATCGCCGCCCAAGAGACCCGACGTCGGCGACGATTTGCGATCCCATTCCAGCGCAATGTCGTGAGCAACCGGCAAGTTTACAACGATCTTCAAGGGAAGAGGAAACCGCCCACCGGACGGGGGATCTGCGGAAAAGATATCAGTAGTCATCGACACAACTCCAAAAGCATGAACGAAAGGCCCATGCTCCTGCAAGTTGTGGCGTCGAGTCAAGATCGGACGTAGTCCACTCCCTTCAAGGCCGCGCGAACCGGCTGTTGGGTAGCTTCAGGGCAGCGGGAGCGAGAGACCTCCCGGAGGGCGGTCTCAAATTGATGATCTAGTGCGCGGTGCCGGCAAGCGGACAGCCTTGGGCTAAAGCATCTCAGTATAAACGCTCATCAAGTTTCTTATGCTGCTGAGCCAATCCCTCAAAAAATTGCTTTGTCGATGGTTTGATCAGTCTCTGCAACTCTTTCCCACAGAACGGGCAAAATCTGAGACCCATATTGGTAGAGAGGGTTAGAACGCCATCACTCGTTAAAGAACCAGAATTTGGCATTGGCTGTTGGACAAGTGGAAGCTCGTCATCGTATGAAACGGCGCGCGATTGAAGATTGAATCGAAACTCAAGGCCACGCTGATACACAATCGCAGACATGCCCCGCTGACCAGCATTGGCGACCAAGCTTTTCATCCCCTCACAACACAACATAGCCGAAGACTCCTATCTCGGAACCAGATATTTATTCAGTTGCCCCGACGCGGGCGAAAGAACGCGATATTCCGTAGTAACCTGCCCTGTCGGCGCCCACATGTCCCTCTGTACAATTGGTTGACCATTCGCTTCCCAGCCGTCCAACACATTCTTGGGCACGTTAAATTGATACAGGCTGCCGCTCGGATTGTACTGAGCAAGGTCTTGAGACGGGCTCAGGGATGTCGGCCCGCTCCTTTCAAGGCATCTAGACCGCGCCTGATTTGGCGATTGCCAACACGTCCTGCTCGGTTAGGTGCTGCGTAAGCGAATTAAAATCTGGTGCTGGGTCGAACCTGGAAACGGCCCCTCGAATCCCAAATTTGATGGTGTGGATGACGGCATCGGGGCAGAGGTAGATATTGTGGATTTGGCCCATCGGCGAGATGCACCGCCGCCCCTCGGGAAAAATCTTGATGGCTACACCAGGGCCTTTGGGGGTCGCCATCCCTAACCAGCCGAACTCAACTAAGTAGAGCTCTCGGAAGGCCGTATGTGAGTGGCTGTTCTGCCAACCTCCTGTTGAGGTAGCGACGGTGCGGATATATCCATTTCCATCATCGCCAAAGAGACGAAATCGGAGCTCTCCATTCTCCATTCGTTCATGCGCAAGCTCGACGCCGAACCCCTGTTCGGCTTGTTCGTTGCTTATCTTGTGCTTCACGGCTTTGCTCCCTTCAGGACACTCCATCAGGATCGCCACACCAGCACCGTGCCGATGTAAGTTGAACATCCGCAATCAGGGAATTGTCGGCTTGGGGCTTTGTTAATCAGGTTGGTCAGTCTGAACCTTTCAACGAGATTTCTCTGCGTTGTGCTGCATCTGTTTTACATAATCGTCCATCCGCCACAAAATTCCTGATTCAGCCAATCGACCATCGACGCAGGCCGACCACTCCGCATGGGTCCCAGCGGGCCGTAGTCGAACACATCTTTCGAAAAGTGAAGCAACAAAAGCGTCCATGCCCGAATCGGAGCTTTGACCTAGCGAGGTCGGCAGCTTCAACAATGAGGGGACGTCGCCAATGATGAGTTCGGTACAATCAGGGCACGCCGCGAGTTCCAGAGAGGTTTGAACGTCAGCATAAGAAAACGGAAATGAGGCCTTCTCTAAAAGCCTCTGCGCGAGTTGGATTCCACAGAACTGTGATGTAGGGGAACTCGATGCGGCAATCCTCATGCTATTATCGTATGTTCTAGCAGAGCCGTTAGCCACTGCCCAAGGTATGCCGCTGAGACCGACCATAATCTGGTCGCCGAGCGCCTTTGCCGCGAGGCTATTTGGTTTCATAAATATGATCATTTGGCATGGCTTGTTGGGTTTAGGCAGCAGGGGCCTAAGCCGCGATAGCATTTCTTCAAAGGTTCCGGACTTGATATTCCCATTCAAGCTTAAGCGCACAAAAGGAGAATTGCCGCTTCGCGCTGTTAAATTTGTTGACCCGCTTGGTCCATTTGACACAGGGGGCGAGACGGGAGCTTTTGCTCCACCATCGACATCCGGCGCGGCTTCCTTTTTTGGTCTGCTTTGAGATTGCTGTTCTGGGGCCGCAGCTAGCTGTTCTGCGGGTGGGTCCTTTTTCACGGTTGGCAAGAGATTGCTTGTAGTTTGATCCTTCTGGGTTTGGTTGTCCGATCGGGCGTGCGTGTGCGTCGGAGAGGCGAACGACATGATCGCTGCGACCGATACACTGGTCAGAATTACGATGATTAGAAGAGAGAGCCACTGCAACCAATCTTTTGGTGCGATCCGCTGTAGGTAGGGCTTTATGTCGAACGGAAGATTCTTTGATCGCTTCGAAGCATAAATTGCGAACGCACCCGCAAGGAGCGATGCGATGACCACGATCCAGCCACGGAAGGTAATGTCGTGACCTTCGTGGATGCGGCGGCTAACCTCTTCGATAGGACTGAGAATAAGACCTAGCCCGATGTAATCGAGAAAACCGACTAGGGTCCGTTCGTGCTCGTGACCGCTCATCCGAAAAGTTCTCCTCTCGCCCCGACCAATAAAAGGCCAGACGCAGATCACTGCAAGCACAACGTGTACCAGCCTGTTTACGCCGCATGGCGCGTTGGGGGCGGTCTTTCGGGGAATATGGCACTGGGAGGCCTGGAAAGCTCCTTAACCACCCCGAGGCCCGCATGATCGTTTGACATGGTGTACCCTTCGAAGGCACTTTTTCCTCACGCTCGAATCGCGCCCCGATGGGAATCAGCCCCCGCCGGGGCGCGTGTCGTTTGGAGCCTCCCGTCATGTCCGAATTCGATGCCCTGGCCGGCGAGGCGCGGGATGAGGTCTATGCCGTGTTCGGCAAGGCGGCATCGTATGTGCCACCCGGCGGGGGCACGGCCGTGCCATGCACCATCCAGGTCGACAAACGCGACCTCGGCGCCAATCCGGCCGATGGCCGGCCTTTGGTGGGGCAGGTCACGATCAAGGTCCGGACCAAGGAAGTAGCCGCGCCGGCACGCGGCGGCGTGTTCACGCTGGATGTGAGCGAGGGCGGCGCGGTCTACACGGTCGCCAATCGGCCGCAGCCGATCGATCCGAACCGCGACGAATGGACGATGTGGGCCGAATGATTCAGGGCAACGTGCAGAAGTTCTCGCCTGCAGCGCTCGATGCGCTGATCGGGCCGGAGGCCCGTGCGCATATCCTGCGCGATGTGGCGGCAGAAGCCCTGCGCCAGGCGGATGCCGACAACAAGGCGGCGATTGGCGTGGCGCCCGCGGCCACAACCACGGTGGATGGCGCCACGACGGACGATCTGGCGCGCGTGACGGCCGAAGGTGTGGTCGACCGGCTCTATGATCTGGCGCCGGCCGTGCTGACCCAGATCGGCGACTGGCTCTGGCAGCATTCGCCGGTCAAGACCGGCCGCTATCAGCGTTCGCATCATCTGCTGGCCGATGGCAGTCAGATTGCCGACGTGACCGGAGCCGATTGGCGGCTGCCGGCGGCGCTGCCGCAGGCGCAGCAATTCACCTTCGTGTCGACCGCGTCCTACGCGCCGCGACTCGAGCCGCATGACGGCGCGCCCGGCGAATCCGATCAGGCGCCGGATGGCGTCTACCAGGTTGTCGCCGCGATGGCGCAGGACGCGTTCGGGCCGTTCGGCATGTCGATCACCTTCGGTTTCGCCGGCGCTGAGCCGGCCATCTTGATCGACGTCTGATGCCCGGCCTTGTCGTCGCGGCGGCCTTCGAGGCGCGCCTCGCCACATGGTCGCGTATCGGCGTTTGCCCGTTCGTCGATCTGGAAACCGTCTCGGAGGTGCCGAAGCCGCCCTTCATCGAGATCGAATATCCAGTGTCGAACGAACGGATCCTGTCGGTCGGTGGCAAGGGCTACGCACTTTGGGAAGAGACCGGCGGCGCGCGCTTCATCATTACCGTTGCGACATTTCAGGACGGCTGGAAGCCCAAGGTGCTCGGCTGGGTCGAGGAAATCAGGGATCTGTATCGCGTTCCGTTCTTCGACGGCCTCGAGGTCAGGTCGGCCGCATCCGCCGTGCTGGATGATCGCAACAAGAACGGCAACAGGTATCGCGTGCCGTTCGCCATCACCTACGTCCATCATTATTTCAAAGGGAGCCCCGCATGACCGGCCTCGTCCCCTCAACCAACAGCACGAAGCACGGCTATGTGCGCAAGGCCGCGGGCGCGATCGGCGTCAAGCCGACCAGTCCGGCCTGGCAGACCATGTTCAAGGGCTCGTTCGGCATCAAGGCGAGCCTGACGCGCGGGCGCTCCAACGACATTCGTGGCGACGGTCAGGCCGGCAGCACCTTCCTGACCGACATGCAGAACGGCGGCCCGATCGCGACCGAGCTGAAGTACCAGCACCTGGACGATTTCATCGAGGCTGGCGTGAAGGGTATCTGGGCCAATCAGCCGTATATCAAGGTGGTGACGCTGGACACCGAGATCTCGGATGTCTCGACCACGGCGCTCACGGTGTCGGCAGGCGGGGCGTCCTTCGTCGCTGGGCACCTCACGCGCACGCTGAATTTCCCCACGGCCGGCAACAACAAGCTGGCGCGGGTGTCGTCGTCGACGGGGACTTCGATCACCTACCCGGCGGCCACCTTCACCGCCGAAAGCAACCCGATCCCCGTTGGAGCCAGCGTCCGCGCGGTTGGCTTCCAGGGTGCCAGCGGCGATCTGGCGATGACCGTGACCGGCGGCAACGGTATGACGTCGACCGCGCTGGATTTCACCACCCTCGGCAACGGCGTAGCAGTCGGTCGGCGGATCTGGATCGGCGACAAGGTCGCCGGCTCCGCCAACAGCTTCAACACCGCCGGCTGCAATGGCTGGGCACGCATCTCGGCCGTGGCGGCGCACCGGTTGTCGTTCGACGTGGTCCCTTCAGGCTTTGGCGCGGATACTGGCACCGGAAAGACCATCCAGTGCTTCACCTGCGACTTCGTCAAGAACGGCACCACGGTTTATGCGTTCGATTGGGAGGGCCAGCAGCAGGATATCGCGGTGCCGGCTTACGAGTACTTCTACGATGACGTGCTCAACAATCTGACCATGACGCTGACCGGCGGCAAGGAAATTACGGTCAATTTCGACTTCATCGGCAATCTCTGCGACCCGATCTCGACCACGCGCTACACTGGTTCGAGCGATGTAGCCGCGCCGACTTACGGCACCATGACGGCAACCAGCAATGTCGGTGATCTCACTGAGAACAACGTCAGCCTGATGGGCGGCGTCAATGTCATGAGCGCCGGCTCGATCAAGATCTCCAACAACGTGCAGCGCTCGCCCGTGGTCGGCCCGCTCGGCAGCGCGGCGATCAATATCGGCGAGCTGACCGTGTCGGGCACCTGCGACACCTTCCTGGCCGACACCTCGATCATGGCGCAGGGCATCGCCAACACGCTGACGTCGTTCGGCACCTTCACCGGCAACAATTCCGGTGACAAGGAAGGCTATTACTGGGACGTGCCGGCCATCCGCATCACGCCGGACTCCGAAGTGTCCGGCAAAAACCAGGGCCGCAAGGTGTCCGGTCCCTGGGAAGCCGAGCCGCACCCGACGCTGGGCTACACCATTTCGGTCGGTCGCTTCTGGTATCTGCCGTAAGCGGCACGAGGACAATAAACGAGACGCGCACCCACGCGCGACTGCAAAGCTCCTCTTGCCGGTTTCCTCCCTGGTTGGCGGCAAGGCGAGCCTCGGCCGGGCAGTCGTGGGTCTGCCCGGCCTTCAACCCACAAGGAACGGATATGGATATTTCAAGTGCGGTCGTCGTGACCGATGGCCAGCAATGGCAAAAGGAGCTTCCCGATCTCGGCGACCTCGAAGTGCTGGTCGCGCCCTGGGACAATGCCGCGTTCGAGCGCGCCGTCGCCAAGGGTATCAAAGCGCTGCCGGCGGCGCAGCGGGCGGACGGCACCATCGATCCCGGCGCCTATTACCGCGTGGTCGGCGAGGCCATGTCGAAGACGATCCTGTTCGGCTGGAAGAATTTTACCGACGGCGGTCAGGACAAGCCGTTCGATCGGGAGTTCGCGAAGCCCTACCTCGTCGATCCCAAATACAAGCCGTTTCGTGACGGCGTGGTCGTCGCGGCCAAGCGCGTGCAGCTCGGCATCAAGGCCGAGGAAACGGAGCTGGTGGGAAACTGATCGACTTCCTCGCCTGGCAGCGCGAGTGGGGAAGTGACGTCGGGCGACTGAAAGCCCATTACGACGAGCAGGGGCTGGATTATCCGGCCGAGTTCTTTCCGCCGGACCTCCCCGAGACCGCCGACATTTACCTGAAGGCGCTGCAATTGCTGTCGGCCGATCGCCCGTTTGCGATCGGCTACGGCGCGACGGCCACGGGGCAGATCCCGTTCCCATCGATCTGTGCCTTTGCAGATCGCTACGGCGTTGGCGTCGACCAGTTCGAGCGCTTCGTCCGCGTGCTGCGTTTGGTCGACGCCGCATTGGTCAGCGACATCAACATCCGCGCCAACAAAAAGCCCTGAGAGCCCGACATGGACATCCAGACCGTCGTTCGCGAGGTCATCGTGCGCGGCGCCACGCAGGGCATGGATCAGGTCGTCGCCGCCTACAACCAGGTGGCGGCGAGCGCCGATGGCAGCGGCGTGGCGCTGGGGCGCACGTCCGTCCAGGCGGTCAACGCCGAGGCCGCCCTGAAGCAATTGGCGGTCCAGTTGCAGGACAATTTCAGCCAGCAGCAGGCCTTCAACGAGATGATCGCGCGGCAGTCGGCCGTGTTTTCGCAAGCCGCCGCGGCGAACGACAACGCGGCCGGCAGCTTCGAAAAGTCCGGTATCCGTGTTGCTGAAGTGGCCAACCATCTGCGCCAGGCGGCGGAAGCCGCCTATGCCTTCTCCCCGGCCTTCCGGGGCGTCGTCAACGAAATGGCGGGGCCGGCCCTGGCGGGCGCCGGGGTGGCCCTGGAGGCCGTGGCGGCGGGACTGGTGCGCGGCGTCAACCTGGCGGGCACAGGGCTCATCTCGCTGGCCGGCGTGGTGGAGCGGGTTGCGCCGGGCTTCCTGGGACTGACGTCCTATGTCCGGTCGGCCGGCCTTGCGCTGGAGGCTTTCGCGCCGACCGTGGGCGGCATCGGTGCGTCCATTCTGGGCCTCGCCGGCACCGTTGTCGCACGTTTCCTGCCCATCGTCGGCCAGCTGCTGCTGCTCTACGATGCCATCAAGCTGATCGGCCAGGCCTGGGAGCTCGGCGCGGCCAAGCTGAAGGAATACACCGACCTGGCGGCGAAGGCCGCCGCGCTGAACGTGTCGACCGATTTCCTGCAGCGCATCACCAAGGCGGCCGAAGAGGCCAAGGTGCCGCTCGAGAGCCTGACCGCGGCGCTGACCAAGATGCAGGACGCGCTGGCGCCGAAGCTCGGCGGCAGCGATGCCGTGCAGCAGATCGAAAAGCTCACCTCCTACGGCAACTTCAAGGGCAATACTGGCATCAGCGCCATCAGGCAGGCGACGACGCCCGAGCAGCAGTTCGCCGCCGTCCTTGATTTCTACCGGCAGGCCACCGCGGCGAGTGAAAAGCTTGCGGCGCTCGACGTGGTCAAGACCATCTTCGGGCCGCAGGTTGCCGCGAACCTCGCCAAGGACGACGAGTACCTCGCCAAGATCAAGCAGAAGATGGACGAGGTCGCGCAGAAGGATCTGGTGAAGCAGGCGGACATCGATCGCGCCGTGGCGTTGCAGATCAAATGGGACGAGGCTGTCAAGATCCTGGAGCAGCGCTGGCACCCGGTCCAAGACCTGCTGACCGGGCTCGGCATCAAGATGCAGACCGCCTGGGTCAATATCGTTTCGGCCATCGCACAGGCGGTCGATGCCGTGGTTCGTTTGGCCTCGGCCATCACCGACAAGATCCCGCAGAAGTTCTGGGATTTTCTCGCCAAGGGAGCAGGCGCGAGCGTTTCGCTGGCGGCCGGCGCGGTGCCGTTGGTCGGTCCCGCGCTGAGTGCCGGCATCAACTACTATAACAGCCAGGACACGGCGACGGCGAACGCCGACCCCACGGCTGCAGCGCGGGCGCGGCTGGCGTCAGGCTTGTCGAACCCTGCAAACGTGGCTGCCGCCCGTGATGAGACGACGGCCATTTCGGAGCAATTGCGGCGAGATCGATCCAAAGCTAAGCCGGACGAGGAAGATACCGCTGCCTATCAGCGGGCGGAGGAGGCCGTCCGCAAATATGTTGAAGTCACCAAAGCTGCCGCTGATGCAATCGGGCTGACGGTTGCGCAACAGGAGAAGGCAAAGGTTGAGGCGCAGCTCGTCGCGGCGGCGATGAAGGATGGCTTGTCGAGAGAAGCCGCGGAAGCCAAGGCGAGAATGAGCGGCCTTGGCGATGCTGCCGCCGCTGCGGCACAGGCTCTCGAGAAGGCGCGGATCGCATCCAGCATCGACTTCAATCGCAAGACGGCGTTGCTGTCCTCCGAAGATGTCCAGATTGCCTCGCAGTTGAAGGGCCTCTATCCCGACGTCGCGACGGCACTGAGCAGCGTCGAGGCGGAGGCCATCAGGACGAACAATGCGCTGAAGGGCATTGGAGGCGCGATCGAAACCGAGTTGACCTCCGGCCTCACCGACATCGCCACGAAGCAGAAGAGTGTGGGCCAGGCCGCCTCCGACATGGCGGCGGCGTTCGAGAAAGCCATTCTTCAGATGATCATCAAGATCACCATCATCGAGCCCCTGCTGCGCTCGCTGCAGCAGCTGACCGGCGGCTTTACGGGCGGTGCCGGCCTTGGTGGCGGCCTGGGATCGCTCGGCGTGACCTATGGCGAGCCCGGCACGGCCGGCAGCAATCTGTTCGGGCCGGTCGCTCCCGGCTACCACACCGGCGGCATCGTCGGCTCCGAGGCGACGTTTTCGCGCTATGTGCATCCGGCCTATTTCGATCATGCCCCACGCTTTCACGGCGGCGGCATTGCCGGCGACGAGGTGCCGATCATCGCGAAGAAAGGCGAGGGCGTCTTCACGGCGGGTCAAATGGCGGCCTTGGGCGGTGGCAACAAGGTCGAGGTCAACGTCAAAGTGGAGAACTCCACCGGATCCGACGTCCAGGTGGAGCAGCGCCGCAATGCCAGCGGCGGCGTTGACCTCAAGGTTGCCGTGCGCGAGGCCGTCAGCAGCGATATCGCCAGCGGCGCTCATGACAAGGCGCTTGGCGGTCGCTTCAACCTTGCGGCGGCAACGGTCAGGCGCTGATCATGGTTGCGGCATGGCCGAACGTCTCGCAATACGCGACGGTGGATTCCTATTCGGAGAAACCCGATCGCAATGTGTCGAGCTTCCAGCCCGATCGCGGTCCGCCGCTGGAGCATCGAGCCACGTCGGTGTCATCCGATCAGCTGCAGTTTGCGACCCTGATGCTCTATGCGGATTACCAGACGCTGCTGGCGTTCTATCGCAACACGTTGAAGGACGGGGCGCTGCCGTTTACCCGCAAGCATCCCTATGACCTGACCGGCGGCGATCTGACCTTCAAGTTCATGGCCGAGCCGAAGTGGAACGCGGACGGCGCGCTTTACGGCACGGTTTCGATGGCTTTGAGGCGCCTGCCGTGACTGATCGCCTGTCCACCGCCTTCCGCAACGAAATGGAAGCGCAGGACTCCGCCGAGGCCGCGCTGATCTTCGCCACCATCACCCATCCGGAGCTGCTGACACCGATCCGCGTCGTCAGCGAGAGCGACAAGGGCTATTCGATCGCCAATGGCAAGGTCGTCAACTACCGTTATGGCGGCGAGCTGTTCTACGGCTGCCCGTTCGCGCTCGAGCTCGTAACGGACGACGATCGACCACCGCGGGCGCAGGTCATTTTGCCCGATGTCGAGCAGCGGGTCGGGCTCGAGGTGTTGCCGCTGATCGACAGTCCGAGGATCAAGTTCGAGGTTTTGGCGTTGTCGGACTTTTCCGATGCGCTTGATGCCGACAATGCGCGCAATCCGATCGGTACGCCAACGGTCGAATACGCGGCCGACCATCTCTATCTCGCCAACGTCTCCGGTGACCAGATGTCCGTACAGGCGCAACTGACCGGCCTCGATTATTCGGCCGAGCCCTGGCCGAAAATACGTACCACCCAGGACCGGCTGCCGGGGCTCTATCTATGATGTCAGTCGCGGACGTCTGGAAATAGATATGTGCCTGAGGGTCCTTGTCTCGCGCTGAAGAAAGCTGTTGTGCCGTTACTAACTAGAGTTGTTGGCCAGCCGTACGTAACGATATACTCGACCGTGATTGGGAGCTTCATATTAGGCGCTGCTATGGAACAACCTCGTGTCGCAGTTTTCCCTGGCCACAACACGCGGATCGGCCCCTGTCCGGCTCCGTTCTGAGTTGTGACATCGTGAAGTGGGCCGCCAGAAACCTTGCACCCAAACGATAGATCAAAAACTGGAACGTGCCCTTCGTTTTTGATTAAGAATTGCATGCCGAAGGCATCAATCTGATCGATCGTTGTCGATGTTGAAATAGCTACTACCGGACGCAGCAGAAGAGCGGCCGAGATCATTGCGGCAATGGCGCTGATGATTGCGGCTACTCGTTTGATCCTCTTGCCCCATCTAACAACGAACGCCCGCCTCGGTGAGGGCGCCAGAGGTTTAGAAGCAGGAACACCTATGGTTGAAGCTTGGCCTTGCGTTGCCGGCTCCTTCTTAGTCTTTATCCGAGGCTGATTACTTTTTCCCATGGGCACCATCTCATCCATTCCGCGCTGGACGGAAAGCTACAATGGCATTCCGTTTACGACCACAGGCTTCAATCACGCCGGCTGCCATTGCTGGGGCCTCGTGCGCCTCGTGCTCGGCGAGCAGCGCGGGCTCTGGCTGCCAACCTATGGTGAGATATCGGCTCGGGAATTGGCGGCCATCGCCCGTACCTTGCGGATCGAAAAGTTGGCCGCGGCCTGGTCGCGCGTCGAGGCCTGGCAGCCGTTCGATGTGGTGCTGATGGCAGGGCGCCTTGGCGCGAGCGGCCGTCGCGCTGAGCTGCATTGCGCCGTCGCCGTCTCGGCCGACCATCTCTTGCACGTGGAGGAGGCGACCGCCTCCGTCTGCGTGCGCCGCGACCATCCGAGCGTCAGGTTCCGGATTATCGAAACCTACCGCCACGCAAGCCTCACATGATCACCGACCCCGCGCTTCCCGTCATTTATCGCGAACGCCCGTTCGATGGGCGCGCCGTGCGGCGCGTCGTGGCGCCGGGTGTGACGCTCGCCGAAATCGTGGCGACCACGGACGGCCTGCCGGCGGGATTTGCGCGGTTCGGCATCGTCTGCGTCAACGGCGAAGAGGTACCCCGCGAGGTCTGGCATCGCGTACGACCGCGCTATCGCGAGGGGCGCGAGATCCTGGTCACTCTCTACGTCCCCATGCAGGGCGGCGGCGGGGGCGGGGCTAAGACAGCGCTACGCATTGCCGCGATGCTCGCCATTGTCGTGGCTGCCGCCTATGCAGGCCCTGCAGTTGCTGGTGCGTTGGGATTTACCGCGGGCACGGTGGGATTTGCCACAGTAAGTGCGGTCGTGTCGGCAACCATTTCGGTTGCCGGATCGCTTGCAATAGCCGCGCTAACGCCTCCTCCGTCGTTAAATCAGTCGGCACCAACGAGCTCGGCATCCGGCATAAATCCCGGCACAGCCTCACTATCGGGAAACGTGCTGGCGCCGGGCTCTGGCGTTCCGCGTGTCGTCGGCACCATGCGCGTGTTCCCGCCGCTCGGCTGCGAGCCGCTGGTCGAAGTGGTCGGCGACGACGAATATGCTGAGGGCGTCTATCTGCTCGCCGGCCCGCATCGCATCACCGGCGCGCAAAGCGGCGGCCTGGACGTCGGGACCTTGTCGGAATTCGCGATCGACGTCTGCGATGGTCTGCCGGGATCGAGCAAGGTGTCGCTGGTCAAGCGCTATTCGAAGACGGATCAGCCGGCGATCCAGCTGTCGAACTATACGGTCGACGTGGCAAACGGCGACACCACGGTCCTCGCCAATCAGACGCTGCCTGACACCTGCATCCCGACATGGCATCGCGTGGTGTCCCGCAAAGCGCCGGCTGATGAGATCTGGCTGACACTGTCTTGGCCTGAGGGATTGATGGTTGACGATGCGCCGGGCGTGCGACGCGGCGCGCCGGTCCGTATCCGGCTGCGGCAGAAGGGCGCGTCGAGCTGGATCAATGGCCCGGAGATCCACTTCGCGCACGGCGCCACGTCGTCATTTAAGAAGACCATCAAGCTGATGTTCATGGCGACGCCGAGCGTGCTGCCGGTGCCGTCAAGTGACGAGGCGCCTTACATCGCTTACCGAGGGGTGCCCGGCCAGAGCGCCGTGGCACCGGCGACGACGGGCTGGACCGCTGATGCATATTTCTCGACCGGCGCCGGCCAGGACTATCTGAAGGCCGATAACGTCGCGACCTCCGGCGTGCGCAATGTCGGCCTGTTCAATGACCGCGTCGAGCTCTATCTGTCGGGTGCGCAATTCCCGAAAGGGCAATGGGAAGTCGAGCTGATCTACGGCTATTCCTACAACAGCACGATCTTCACCACGACCACCTATCACTTCAACGGCTCGGTCAAGGATCTGTTCGGCTACTTCGTCAACACCAGCAACGGCAACAAATTGTCGCCCCCGGCGGCCGTGGCGCATGTCCATAACACCTGCGTCATCCAGCGCGTCAGCAGCATCTACAACAGCCATCCGGTGCACTCCGACGATTTCGCCCACATCGCCGTGCGCGCCAAGAACCGAGCCATCGGGGATTTCTCGGTTCTAGCCAACGGATACGTCTATGATTGGGACGGCTCCAATTGGGCGACGCTGTCGCTGACTGACAATCCGGCGGCACATTACCGCGACGTGTTGGTCAATCCGGCGCTGAACGCGCGGCCGCTTCCGGAGGAGATGCTGGACCAGGCCGACCTCGTTGCCTGGCGAGCCATGGGTTATACAGTCAACGCGGTGTGCGAGGGCAAGAACGCCGCCGACGTGCTCACCATGATCGCGGCTGCTGGCTACGCGCGGCCGCGGCAGAGCGAGACCTGGGGCGTCATCGTCGACCGCGACCGTTCGGGTGACGGTCCGGTGCAGACCTTCTCGCCGCGCAACATGAGCGGCTTTCAATGGACCAAGGCCTTTGCGCAGCGCCCGGACGGCTTTCGGGCGCGCTTCTCCGACGTCGATAGCGACTACCAGGAGACCGAGCTGATCGTGCTCGATCCGAATGCGACCAGCGATAGTGGGCGCTATGAGGATATTCGTTATGACGGCCTGGTCTCGGCGGCTGATGTGACCGCGCGCGCGGTGTTCGATCTCGGCAATCTCCGCTATCGCATGAATTTCTACAAAGGCACCACCAACCGCCAGCATCTGGTTGTGCGTCGCGGCGACCTGGTCGGCGTTTCCTATGACGTGATCCAGCGCAATGCCGGCAGCGCCTACATCAAGGCGATCGTGACCGATGGCGGCGGCAATGTGGTCGGCCTGGTGCTCGACGGCAGCATACCGCTCGGCGGGGACGACGCCTTCTCGGATTTCGATGCGGCGTTCTCCTCCTATCATTCGGCGTTCGCGGGCGAGCGCACCGGCTGCGCCATTCGCCTGCGCAACCAGACCGTCATGGTGGCCGAGGTCACCGGCACCGGGCCGGATGCGACGCAGGTGACGTTCGCCACGCCGTTCGCAGATCCAGGTGCTTCCGTGCTGGCGAACGGCGCGCTCGTCGTCTTCGGCCCGCTGGGCGAAGAGTACAAGCGCATGATCGTCTATGACGTCACGCCGAAATCCGAGATGACCGCCGACATCACCTTTGTCGACGAAGCGCCGCAGCTGTTCGCGGCTTAACAGGGGCATCCGATGACTGTCACGCTGCGCGGCGTTCCGTCTGTTGACAACGGCGGCACGCCGCCCTTCGACGCGATCGACTGGCAGAACCAGGTGCATGGCAATATCGCCGGGCTCTGGGGCCGGTCGCTGTGCTGGCTCAACAACGTTGCCGGCACGCCGAGCGCGATCACGGCGCAGTGCAGTCCGGCTGAGACGGTCTATGCAAAAAACAAGGCCTATTGGTTCATTCCAGCCTCGGACAACCCGACTGCGGTGACCCTCAACATCGATGGCCTTGGCCCGCGTACGCTCGCCGATGTCTTTGGCGATGGCCTGTCAGGCGGCGAATTGAAGGCGGCCGGCCTATACCTGCTGGTCGATGACGGCGCGCAGCTGCGCATTGTGGTATCTGCGACCGGGCAGGGCGGCGGCAGTGGCGGCGAAGCACCCGACATCATCCTGGAGGATCAAAAAACATCAGGGACCAACGGCGGGACCTTCACCTCCGGCAGCTGGCTGGTGCGGGACCTCACCACGCAGGTTCGCAACAATGTCGCGGCCTCGAGCTTTTCAGGCAATCGCATTACCTTGCCGGCCGGCACCTACTTCGCGCGCTGGAGTTGCCCGGCGCTTGCCGCTGGCGTGCATCAAAGCCGGCTCTACAATGACACCGACGCCACTGTCGTGGCGGTTGGTTCCTCCGAGCGCGTGGTGCCGGGTACAGCGACCAGCAACCGCTCTAGCGGCGGCGCGGTGTTCTCGCTCGGTGCGACCAAGACCTTGCTTTTGCAGCATCGCTGCTCGGATACAGCCGCGACGACCGGTTTTGGCCAGGCTGCTGGCCTTGCCACTGAGCTCTATTCCAGGCTTGAGATCTGGAAGGTCGGCCAGACTGATCCGGAGGTTTCGGGCGTGCCCGGCGGCGCGCTGACCTTCTTCATGATCTTTTCATCGACCACCGCCGATGCAGATCCGGGGGCGGGCCTGTTTCGGCTGAACAGTGGCACGCTGGGGTCGGTGACGCAGATCTTTGTCGATTATGCCGACTATTACCTCAATGACATCTCGGCCGTGCTGGCTTCGATCGCCATCTCCACGTCGGCCACCAAGGCGCAGCTGCGGCTCGAGAAGCGCGGCGATGCCACCAAGTTTGCGATCTTCAACGTCACCGGCGACTCCGCGCCAGCGGGATATCGTCGCTTCAACCTCTCTTATGTCGGCGGCCCCGGCGGCTGGGCCAACGGCGATGTCGTCGTGCTGCGCTTCGATACCGTCGGGCAGAAGGGCGACACCGGCGCGCCGGGACCGACCGGCAGTGATCCCTACATCCTGCTGCAGACCTACAGCTAACCCTCCTTAAATCAGGAACATCGGATGTCATCGACGCCCGTCTTCGCGGCGACGCCGCGCTGTGCCATTGGCCAAGTCACCGCGGCCAACACCAACCGGGACGGCACCGGAACGATCGCAACGATCTGTACGGCCGGAAGCAGCGGCTCGCGGATCGACCGGATCGACGTCAAAGCGGTCGGAACGACGACGGCCGGTATGGTGCGCCTTTACATCCACGACGGTACCAATGCGCGGCTTTGGAAAGAGGTCGCGGTGACGGCGGCGACGCCGTCCGGAACGATCCCGGCATTCGCCACCAAGCCGATGGATGTCGCGCAAAACGGCGATACGCCGCTGATCCTTCCGAACGGCTATTCGCTGCGCGCATCGACGCACAACGCCGAGACCTTCAACGTTATCGCGATCGGCGGGGACTTCTGATGAACTTTGGAACGCATCGCGGCGTTCGCGCGCCGGCGATCATTCGGCCGACCTATTATCCCTGGAAGTTCGGCTGCGCCGGCGATGCGGATGCCAATGGAAACGGCACTGACGATACCGAAAGACTCCAGAAGTTTCTTGACGCGTGCTCGGGCGCGATCGGCGATGGCGGTGGCCGCAGCTACGTGTTCAATGGCCGTCTGTTTGTTCGGGCGAATTCTTTTCTGAATGGTTATGGCTCGACGCTGATCGCGTCGCCCTTTGCTCCAAACAATTGCTCGAGCCTCTGCTTCACGGACGATACGCAGGGCACCGCCGCTGGCCCCGGTGGCTGCACGGCACAGGGATGGACCATCAATGGCAACGCCACGCTTCGTAGGGCTAATGGTGCATTTTCCGGCGTCGGCGGCGCCGGATGTTTCTACGCGTATAGCTGCGCGCATTTGACATGGCGAGATCTCACCTCGCTCGATAGTGAGGGAGATGCCTATGGCATCGGGGGCAATGACACCTTGGGCGGCCGCTCGATCTACTTTGATTTTGACAATCTGTACGGGTCCGGCGCGAGCCGCAATGGTATTGCGTTTTTCGGCGCGATGCGCGGCAGCTATACCGCGTGCATCATGACGTCGCTATCGTATGGGGCCGCCCATTCGAATATCTCGGTCGGTTACGATCATGAGCCGGACGGATCAAATTCGCAGAACGAGGCGATCACATCCTTTGGGTGTCAGGCCATTGCGTGTGCGACAGAGGGATTCGGTTTCCACAACAACGTGGCTTACAACAACAACATCAACATCATCTCGCCCTATGCGGAAAGCTGTGTCATCGGCTACGCCTCGGGGTCGGCTGGCGTTGGCGCGCGCATTATCGCTGCTCGCTATAAGAGCAACACCACCAATTTCTCAAACATCTCGGAATCGATCGCGAGTTTCCCATGACAGATCTGATCATTACGGAGATTGTCGCGCTGCCTGACGATGGGGCGAGCAGTTCCGCGACTGTGGTGTCGTCGTGGGGAACGGTCGGGATCCGCTATCGGTTTGCCTCGGCACCCGACTCCCTGCAGTCCATTGATGCAGATCTCGCGCAGCTCACGCCGCCGGAGGATGTCCCAAAGCGAGTTGCCGGGGCGCAATGGATCCCGGCAGTGGCGGCGGCGCTGCTACAGTCGCGAGTTGCTGCCTAGGCCTGCGCTTCGTCATCATTCCCGGCGATCCAGCTAGCGATGAACAGCAGCGCGACCGCCGCGATGGCGAATGGAAAGCTGAGAACGAGCCGGATCTTCCGCGTGAAGCTCGTGGTTTTGAAGTTCGGGAAGAAATTGGCGGTGATTGCGTTCATTGTGATCACACGACCTCGAAGCGATTTGTTTGAGCCGCTAGCGTCCGGACACGAATCCAATTCACGGTGACTGTCAAGTCGAGCTGTGAACAGCATTGATCAGCGCTCCGGCGCGGATTGCTCGATCTCTTTCCAACACAAACTAGGAAACTTCACATGCTCGATCTGCATGGCATTTCGCGTGCCGCGTTCGATCTCGTCGTCGCTTCGGAGGTGACGAGCCAAGCTGTCTATGAGCGGAAATACCGCCATGTGCTGGAGTACCCCGGCGAGCAGAGCGGACCGACCGGCGGCATCGGCTATGATTTCGGCACGCAGACCAAGTCGCAGATTTCGGCCGATTGGGGCGACAAGGTCGATGCCGGCATGCTCAAGGTGCTGCTCGGTGCCTCGGGCAAGCGCGGCGATGCGGCGGCGGCCTATTCGCGCGCGACCCGCGGCCAGGTCGACATTCCCTGGGATTTGGCGATCGAGGTTTTCGCCGGGCACGATCTGCCGCGCTATCTCGCCATCCTGGAGCATTACTGTCCGGGTGCTGAGGCTCTTGGGCCGGACTGCAAGGGCGTGCTGTTCTCGATCGCCTTCAATCGCGACGCCGCAGGCTTCGTCAAGCCCGGGCCGCGCTATGCCGAAATGCGCGAGATTCGCGCGTGCGTCGCCTCCGGCGACCTCGCCCGCATCCCCGGATTGATCCGATCGATGCAGCGGCTGTGGCCGAAGACGTCCGGGCTTTATGCCCGCCGCGAGACCGAGGCACGGCTGTTCGAGCGCGGCCTGGCCACGCATCATCCCGACGAGCACGCCAGGCTGGAGACGACGCCGCCCGCGCCGGACCCCGATGTCGTGGTCCAGGTGCAGACGCGCCTGCGCGAGCTCGGCTATTACGATGCGGGCAGCGTTGACGGCCAGCTGGTTCGCAAAGGCCGCGCCGAGGCGGCGATCCTGGCATTTCGTCATGAGCACGATCTGCCGCTGATCCCCGGCATCGACGACGAGCTGCTGGCCGCGCTGGCGCGGGCCGAGCCCCGGCAGGTGTCGGAGGTTCGCGCCAGCGCCACGACGCAGGATCTGCGCGAGCAGGGCGTCAAGACCATTGCCATTACCGATCAGATCAAAGGCTGGGGCGGCAAGATTTTCGGCGCGGGCTCGAGTCTCAGCGTCACCGGCCTGCTGGCCTTGATCACCGACAAGGCGACGGCGGTGTCCGGCGCCAAGGATGCGGTCGGCGCGCTCGGCATTCCGCCGCAGGCCTGGCTGTGGCTGCTGGCCGCCATCGTGGTGTTCGCCATCTTTGCCGGGCTCGGCGTGCTGATCTGGACGGTTGCGCACAAGGTTGAGGTCAAGCGGCTCGCCGACTACCGCACGGGGAAAAACACATGAGCGTGGTCATCGCAGGCCTGGTGCAGCTCGCCGGGCTCGCCGGCGTGCGCATGTCGCCGTTCTGGGCCGGGGCGGCGCTGGCTGGCGTTCTTGCTCTCGTCATCGGCGGCGGCGCCGCCGTGACCGGTTTGCATCTCTACAACGCCGGCTATGCCGCCGCGGACGGCGCATGGCGTGAAAAGGCGCTCGATGCCCAGCTTGCCGTCGCGCGCAAGGATCTTCTCGAAGCCAACCGGGCGGCTGCCGATGCCACGCTGCGCGCCAAGTCGATCAAGCAACAGGCCGAGCAGGAAAAGGCGGGGACCGATGCCTATGTCGAAGATTTGCGGAAGCAGAATGCGACCCTGGCCGCGGCGGGCAAGCCGAACGCTTGCGGCATTACTTGCGACGATCTGCGCGGGATGCGCATCGCTTCCCCAGCCTGCGCCGGCGCCGCTGGCGCGGGACCTGCCGACATTCCCGGAAGCGCTGGCGGCAAGCGACGCTGGCCCTTCCGTCGTGCTCCATGACGATGCGCGGGTGAGGCTGGCGCAGACCCGCGACGCGCTGAAGGTGTGCCGGGTGCAGAACGGCAACGTGCGCGACTGGTACGAGGGCGTGCGCAAGAGCTACAGCGGCGGGACGTGATCGCGATGCAGGAATGGGCCATCGTGATCTCGGCCATCGGCCTTGCCGTGGTCATCCTGTCGAGTGTGGTCGGCCTGGTGTGGAAGCTGTCGCGGATCGAGCTGGCGCTGCGGTCCGAGTTTTCCAACACTGTGTCGGACATCCAGGACGAGCACACCAAGGAGCTCGCCGAGATCAAGACCGCGCACGCCAAGGAAGTCGCTGACCTCAAGGCCAAGGTCTACGAGGTCGAAATCTGGGCGCGCGACGAATTCGTTCGCAAGGGCAGCTTCGAGATCGTCGTGGCGCGCATGGAGCGCGGCCTCGCCGACCTGCGTGGCGAAATCACCGGGCGGCTCGACAAGATGAACGACAAGATGGATCACCTAGGGGGGAAGGCATGAAGCTCGAGCCGAACATTCTGTATGAGCAGCACGCGTTCAGCGTCGGCCTGCTCAAGATCCTGATTGCAGCGGCGATCGTGCTGGCGCTGCTCGCGCTGGCCGGGGCCATCCTTGAAGTCAGGCGCCGGCCCGCCGCGACCGTGGGCTGGTTCTGCGGCGCCGCGATCGTGACGGCGATCGTCGCGGCCGTGCTGGTCTGGCACACGACGGCGAGCCTGGCCTGCGAGGCGCGGTTTACCGGCCTTGCCTCCTACTACTCCAATGGCGAGAGCGGCAATCGTACCGCCTCGGGGGCGCGCTTCAACGACGCGTTGCCGACCGCCGCGCATCGCTGCCTGCCGTTCGGCACCCGGCTTCGCGTGAGCCATGGGGGCCGCAGCGTGATCGTCACCATCAACGATCGCGGTCCGTTCATCCGTGGCCGTGTGCTCGACCTGGCGCGGGCGCCGGCGGCGCAGCTCGGCATGCTTCATGCCGGCGTCGCGCGGGTCGTGGCGGAACTGATCGATTGAATTCGTCCGCAACGTCACCTCCCGGACGGATGGCCGGCCTGAAACGGGCGCGGCCCGGAGCCCGGCGCGCAATGTCCCCCCGCGCGCCGGGCTCTTTGCATCTTCAACCCACATAAGGATCGAACGATGAGCAAGCCTCTGGTTATCATGGTCGGCGCCGACAAGGGCGGCGTCGGCAAGACGACGGTCAGCCGCGCGCTGGATGAATATCTGCGGCGGCTGCAGTCCGGCTGCAAGCTGGTCGACGGCCAGTTTCCGAACGGCGACCTGTGCCAGTTCGCGGAAGCCGCCGAGGTGGTCGACATGCAATCGATCGACGGACAGATGCGCGTGTTCGACCGGCTGGCCGGCGTCACTCTGATCGACATCAAGGGCGGTCTGTTCACCGATGTCCTGAATTCGCTCGACCGCACCGGGTTGCTCGATGACGTCCGCGAGGGCCGCTTCAATCTGGCGCTGCTGCACGTGCTGGGGCCGAGCGCGGCTAGCCTGGCCGAAGTGGCCAAGATTTCGGAGCGGCTTGGGGATGGGGCCACCTACGTCCTCGTTAAGAACTTCGTCAACGAGGGCGGCTACAAGGAATGGGAATCCGATCCGCGCTTTGCCGCCCGGCTGGCGGGCCGCAGCATCGCCATTCCCCATCTTGAGGCGCGGGCCTGCACGGAGGTGCAGCGCAGCGGCCTTCCGTTCGGCACCTTCGTCAAGCGGGCAGAGTCGCGCATGCTGACCGGCTACGTCCGGGCCTGGCTGAACGACGTCTGCGACGAGTTCGACGCCGCCGGCCTGCGGCACCTGGTGGAGGCCAGCAAGGGGTGACGTAAAGGGGCTTGCTGTGGTCCCGCTTCAGTGCCGCCGGCGGGGCCGGCGGCATTTTTTGTGTTCGGGAGGTAATGGGCTAGTTTTGTAACAATCTTCCACGCTGGCAAACTGCCATTGGCGGACCCATGTATTCGCCCGGAGGTGATTCCATGAAAGAAATTCAGGTTGCGATTTCACAGGAGGCCGGAGGCGTAAGGGTCTTCTACATTGCGGAGGATGATCCCACGCAAGCCATGGCCATGCTGAGAGGCGCTTTCCCCAATTTGCCAACTGGTGGCGCAACACGCCTCTATCCGCCGCTCAATGAGGCCGCTGGGAAGGCTCTTGGAATTAAGCCCGGCGAGGTGATGGAGTGGAAAATTGGACAGACTATAAATGCGACCGAGTGGATCAAGGGTTCCCGCCCTCAGTGAACATCGCGCGAACAAAGTCCACGGATTTTCCACGCCCGTTGCTGCTTAGTTCTGCCTGAAACTGCCGATAATTGCCGGATAGGTTTGCGGCGGAAGCTGCGAAAAAGCCTATGATTCAAGGGATTTTGGTGGTGGGCGCACAAGGGATCGAACCTTGGACCTCTCCCGTGTGAAGGGAACGCTCTCCCGCTGAGCTATGCGCCCGGGACCATCATGCCAACGGCCGGACCTTTCGGCCGGCCGGCGCATCGGAGCCCGCGATTTAGAAGTGCGGGCTTGAGGTGTCAAGTTTCCAGGCGCCGCGGGGCCGGAAAACCTTGGCCTCCACACGCAATTGGCGACGGAAGCCAGATTTTTGGCCGCTTACGCGCCCTGCTGGCGGGCGCGGGAGGCGTGGGCCTGCAGCGCCCGGATCCGTTCGGCCAGCGTTCCGCCGCCCTCGGGCAGGCTCGGCGTGCCGTTGCTTGCGGCATCGTTGGCCGGGCGGGGCGCCGGCTTCGGCGGCTGGCCGGCCTCGGCCGCCAGCAGCGCCTCGATCGGCGAGTTCGGCCCTTCGAGCTGCATCGCGAGCTTCGCCACCTCGGCGGCGATGTCGTTGATGCGCTCGCGCAGCAGCGCGTTCTCCATGCGCTCGGTCGCCCAGGAGCTCTCGGCCTGCTGCTGGATCGCGTTGAGGTCGCGCTGGAGCTTGGCGCGTTCATCACGGGCGGTGCGCAGCTGCTCCTCCAGCGCGGTCTTTTCCGCGCGCAGCGCCTCCATGGCCGCCGACGATTTGCCGCCGCTGAGGCCCGCGATCTCGACGCGCAGCTCCTTGACGGTGCGCTCGTTGGCCTCATTGGCCTGGCGCAGCTGGTTGTTCTCGTACTCGCGCTCGGCGAGCAGCTTGCCCTGGGTGGCGAGGCGGCCTTCGAGGTCGGCGACGCGGCCGGACAGCATCTCGGCTTCCTTCACCTGTCCGATCAGCTGGCGATCGAGCTCGGTGACGCGCTGGCTCAGATTCTCGACGCGGCCGCGGGCATCGCCGAGCTCGCGCGAGGCGGTCTCCGATTCCAGGCGTTCCTGCGCGAGGCGAGCCTGCGTCGCCGCGAACTCCTTCTCGGCATCGCCGACGCGGTTCTTCAACTCCTCGATCTGCGCGCGCACCGCGACCAGTTCGACCTGACGGCTCTCCGCCATCATCGAGCGGTCGGAGAGTTCAGAGTTGATCTTGGCGAGCTCGGCCTGCTTGTCGGTCAGCGCGATCTCGGCTTCGCGCAGGGCTTGAGTCTTGGCGTTGAACTCTTCCTCGGTGGCACGGAGCTGCTCCTTCACCGCCTTCTCGCGCGCCTCCAGCGCGAAGATCGTGGCGTTCTTCTCGCCGAGCTCGATCTTCATGCGGTTGATGGCGTCGCTCTTCTTGCCGAGCTCGGCGAGCTGGCTCGTGGTCTTGTTCTTGAGCTGATCGACGCTCATCTCCAGCCGCCGCGCCGACATGGCGAATTCGGCGCGGAGCTGGTCCTTGTCGGCCTGGATCTCCGCCATCGACAGCGGCGTTGCGGCTTCCAGCCGGCGCGTGGTCAGGCGCACGGCGCGGTTATGCACCAGCGGCACGATCGCAAGCCCGCACAACATCGAGAGCAGGAAACCGATCGCCAGGTACATGATCGGTTCGACCATGGGCCAGAACTCCCAAGCTTAAGGAAAAATTCACCAACGACCATGCCATGGCGGCCCGGCAAAAAGCCAGCCCCGGCCTGTCGTTAACCTTGATCCCTAACAGGATGGGAGCGGAGAGGATCCTAGAACGGGTTCCAGGTCGCTCGCGGCGTGTATTTGAGATAGCCGATATTGGCGCCCAGCCGTAAGCCCAAGCCCGAACGGATCGGCACCAGCACGATGTTGTTGGCGGTCAGCGCCGTCATGCCGAAGCCGCCGATGATGTAGGCCGAGCCGTCGAGGCCGGCGAAGCGCTGGTAGATCGCGTTGGTGGCGGGCAAATTGTAGACCAGCGTCATGGTGCGCGCGCCATCGCCGCCCCAGTCGAAGCCGAGCGAGGGGCCCTGCCAGTAGACGCGCAGATCGCCGGCGTTCTTGGTGTAGAGCGTGCCTTCGCCGTAGCGCAGGCCGGCGACGAAGGCGCCCGAGCCTTCCTCACCCAGGATGTAGCCGTTGGGCAGGCCCCATTGGCTGATCGCCTTCTCAATGATCGAGGCGAGGCCGCGCGAGACGTTGCCGAAGAAACGGTGGCCGGCGCCGACGAGCTCGTCCGGCCCATAGGTGCTTGGCGTCGGGGTCCGCTGCGGCGGCGGCAGGTCCGGCGGCGGCGCGGTCTGCGCTGAAGCCGGCACGATCCAGCCCACCATCGCGGCAAGCGCGAGCGCAGCAAGGCGTGATGCGAAAGTCATAAAAGAACCCCTGGTACCGAAACCGGTCGCTTCCTTAACCTGGCGCCAACAGGCGTGGCTCTAGGTTGCGCCGGATGTCCCCTCGACTCGGATGTTATCCGCAGCAACTATGACGGCACAACGGCAGGAAGATAGCCCTTTGCGCCCCGGAATTGCCTTGATCAGCCTCCTCGTCTGCCTGCTGGCGGGCATAGGGGTCACCGTCTCGGGGGTGCCGGCCAAGGCCGCCACCACCGAGCGCGTCGTCGTCAACCGCTTCACTGGCGTAGCGATCGAGGGCTTCGACCCCGTCGCCTATTTCGTCGATGGCCAGGCGGTGCAGGGGACGGCCGAATTCGAGACGAACCTCTGGGGCGCGGTCTGGCGCTTCCGCAACGAGGGCAACCGCGCCTCCTTCCAGGCCCATCCCGAAGTCTATGGTCCGCAGTACGGCGGCTACGATCCCGCCGACATCGCCCGCGGCGTTACCATCGCCGGCAATCCCCGCTTCTTCGCGATCGTCGCGCAGCGGCTGTACCTGTTCAGCCGGGAGACCAATCGCGACGCCTTCGCCGCCGACCCCGAGCGGTTCCTCTATGAGGTGGGCAAGCGCTGGCCGGCGCTTCAGGACCAGCTCAGCCAGTAGCGGCCTACCGCCTCAAAGTTCTGCGGCCTGCGGGTCGCCCCAGGCGATGAACTCCGGGATGATGAAGCCGCTCGCGTGCCGCTCGCCAAATCGGAGCTCGCCGCCGTTGCCGTCGGTCACCTTGCCGCCCGCCGCCGTCACGACCGCGGAGCCGGCTCCGACGTCCCATTCACAAGTGGGCCCGAACCGGGGGTAGATGTCGGCGCTGCCTTCCGCGATCCGGCCGAATTTCACTGCTGAGCCGGCCGTCCGTCTCACGGCATTGGGCCTGTTGTCGATGAAGGCCTCGCTCCTGGGGTCGCCGTGCGAGCGGCTCACCGTCGCGATCCAGGGCTCGCCCCGGGCCGGCAGCTTGCGGGTGTGGATCGGCTCGGCCGTGCCGATGCTGGTGCCGTCAAACCTCACGCGTTCGGCGCCGCGGCCGACGATGCCGCGCCACAGCAGGCCCAGCGCGGGCGCGCTGACGATGCCGAGCAGCGGCACGCCCGAGGTCACGAGGGCGAGGTTGACGGTGAACTCGTCGCGACCGGCAACGAACTCCTTGGTGCCGTCGAGCGGATCGATCAGGAAGAAGCTGCCCTCGAACGTCGGGGAGGCGAACTGGGTCCGCTCTTCCGAGAGCGTCGGGATGTCGCCTGCGAGCTGTGCCAGGCCCTCCGCGATGATGCGGTCGGCGGCAAGGTCCGCCTCGGTGACCGGCGAGCCATCCTGCTTGCCGTCGACCCGCATCGCCGCGCGGTTGACGGCAAGGATCGCCTCGCCCGCCTTTACCACCAGCGCCGTCAATGGCTCCATCAGGCCGGATGCGGCCGCGCCGTCGATGATCCGCTTCACCTGGATGCCTCAATCATCGGCAATTCGTTCCTCTCGACTGATTCGGCCCCATCGATTCGATTGGGCTTATGACCGCCCCGGCGTGATCGCAAGCTAGCTGCCGCGGGCTGGCGAATGTTAGAACCCGCAGCATCCGTCAAGCATGCGTGATTCGCGGCGTCTAGCGCCGTGCAATTCCAGGAACCCTCCAGGACCCCTTTATATGTCTGACGCCTCGTCGCCCGCGACCGCCACTGCTCCCGATATGCTCGAACTCGCCGCGCTGTTGTGCTCGCGGGTCTGCCACGATCTCATCAGCCCTGTCGGCGCCATCGTCAACGGGCTCGAGGTGCTCGACGACGATCCCAAGCCCGAAGACCGCGAATTCGCGCTCGACCTGATTCGCAAGAGCGCCAAGACCGCCTCGGCCCGGCTGCAGTTCTGCCGCCTTGCCTTCGGCGCGGCCGGCTCCTCCGGCGCCCAGATCGATCTCGGCGATGCCCAGACCATGGCGAAGGGCCACATCGAGGACGGCAAGTGCTCGATTACCTGGAATCTGCCGCGGCTTCTTTTGCCGAAGAACCGCGTCAAGCTGCTGCTCAACATGCTGGTCGTCGCCCAGCACACGATCCCGCGCGGCGGCATGCTGACGATCGACCCGATCGGCGAGGGCGAAACGATGAGCTTTCGCATCACCGCAACCGGCCATAATGCGCGTCTGCCGCAGAACATCTCCGAGCTGTTGAGCGGCGAACGCGGGCCCGCCGCGGATGCGCACGCGATCCAGCCTTATTATACGCGGCTGCTCGCGCAGGCCTGCGGGCTCACCGTGAAGCTTGCGCCGGAAGGCGAAGCCATCACCGTTACCGCTTCGTAAACAGCGCGGCGCGCTTCGCCTCTTAATCAAATCTTTACGAGGCGCTTCGGCTTGTCCGGGGCGCCTTATCTCTTTGTTGGGTCCGTTCTTTTGCACATACTCAACCAATATTAAACGCTTTGCGGTGAAGCTGGCCCCATTCCGAATAGGCGCATCACAAATCGTGCGCGCCCTTCCTGTATGAAGGCCTGTTTTCATGGATGATCTGTTGCGGGAGTTTCTGACGGAGACCAGCGAGAGCCTGGACACCGTGGACAATCAGCTGGTGAAGTTCGAGCAGGAGCCGAACAACGCCAAGATCCTGGATAACATCTTCCGCCTGGTCCACACCATCAAGGGCACCTGCGGCTTCCTCGGACTGCCCAGGCTCGAAGCGCTGGCGCATGCCGGCGAGACCCTGATGAGCAAATTCCGTGACGGCATGCCGGTGACGGCGGACGCGGTGTCGCTGATTCTGGCTTCGATCGACCGGATCAAGGAAATCCTGGCCGGTCTCGAGGCCACCGAAGCCGAGCCCGAGGGTAACGACCGCGATCTCATTGACCAGCTGGAAGCGATGGTCGAGCGGGGCATAGCGGCGATGGCCGCAGGCGCCGCTGCTCCCGTTGCCGAAGCACCGCCGCTGGTGCCGGAAGCGCCTGTTGCTGCTGCACCGGCAAAAGACATGACCACGGGCACGCTGATCGATCAGACCCTGGAGCGTCCACTGCGTCCGGGCGAAGTGTCGCTCGACGAGCTCGAGCGTGCTTTCCGCGAGACCCCGATCGAAGCGCCGGCTGCCGTTGCCGAGGTCAAGGCAGAGCCCGCCGCCGAAGCGCCGGCGCCGGTCGTCAAGGAAGCCAAGGCGACCAAGGAGAAGGCTGCGCCGAAGAAGTCGATGGCCGACGAGGGCGCCTCCGAAGGCGACCGCATCGCCAA